>Ga0209061_1001234_pt1 | contig 44944 bp, 34 predicted proteins | sample Coa_R1_10_FD_187157 | JGI IMG/M metagenome (GOLD analysis project Ga0209061, IMG submission 187157) | Surface soil microbial communities from Centralia Pennsylvania, which are recovering from an underground coalmine fire - Coalmine... | ecosystem: Environmental > Terrestrial > Soil >...
GTCTGAAGAGGATGGGCTTCCCGTTTGGGATTGAAACTCGTAGCTGAAGACCCCGTCGGGGTGCATGGCCTGCCGAGTCTGAAGAGGATGGGCTTCCCGTTTGAGATTGAAACAACGTCATTTTGGTCGTAAGTAGCGCGCTTGTTCTAAGGTCTGAAGAGGATGGGCTTCCCGTTTGAGAGCCGCAACTAATGCATTTGTAGCAGTCGTTGATTGATCGATTTAGCCTTCTGTAATACTCGTACATTGACAATCACATAGATCAGCGTGTTCAGATTGGCCACCGAGCGTCCATTGCGCACTCGGGGTCGCTCGATGCCCAACGCTTTGGCGCGTGCGTTGACGCGCTCACAACCGGTTCGCTCTTTATAGAGGCGTGGAAGAGTGGCCCCTCGCGATCCACCGTGACACGCTGGATGCCCCCAGTTCCCAGTTGACATCCTTGACACAGCCTTTGCCTTTGAGAAATTGGGGATAGGTGCAGGTGGCCCCGTTCTGCTCTGGAAAGAGCAGAGGGCACTGGAAGCGCTAGGCACGATAGCCGTAGGTGTGGTGGAACTGGATGGTGGGATGCATGGGCAAGCCGATGGGACAGCGAGGCGTGCCATCGGGCAGGCGAACGACGGGTGTTTTGCTGTGCTGGTTGAGCGGAACGGCAGCGATGCCGCCGTGACGAGCGGCCCCCTCATAGACGTACCAGTCATCATAAGCGGCATCGGCGGTCAGATAAGTAGGATAGTGGTTCAGGGCCACGACCGTTTGCTGATACAAGGGGCGCAAGTAGGTGACATCGCCTTCGTTAAAGGGCTGCGTGTAGTCCGCCAGCACGACGGTGCCATAGTCGGCCACAGTAGAGACGGCCACGCCGGTTCCATACCCCCAAATCAGTTCCTTTTTCTCTTCCGTGGACTTGTCGGCCAACTCCTGATTGGTGCTGCGCTTGACGCCCAGGCGGCAAACTGGGTCGCCTTTGAGCCGTTTGGTTTTGTCGTAGCGCTCCGGGACGTAGGCTCGCTGATTGTTCTCTTTGACCCAGGCATACAGGTGCTTGACATCGAAGGCCACCGTTTCGCCCAGCCCGGCGATCTCCTCCTGTAAGGCACGCACGGTGGCAGCTAACAACTCGGTCAACAGAGCGTGATCGAGATGGCGCAGTTTCTCGCGCAGCCAGAACTCGCAGGGCAAGCTTTGCTCGACACCAAAGCCGTAGGCTGGCTGGGGTCCAGCACCAGGCGAAAGCCCAGCTCCATGACCAGCAGCGGATGCCGCAACAAAAAGCGGCGCAGTTGCGTGGTGTAGAGCATCCCTTCCCGGATGCGGATCAGAAACGCTTTGAGGTAGGCGCTTTCGGGATGGGCGGGCCGACCCAGTCCCGAGCGCTGGGCCTCCCAGCGCTCGACAACGGACCAATCCAACAGCGAGAAGAAGGCCCGATAATCGGCGACCAGCGGATCATGTGAGAGCAAGGCAGTGAGGGTAGACTGGTCAAAGAGGGCAGAGGCAGGTATCATAAGTGAACACTCCTTTTGTGGTGGTTGGGATTTTGGATATGCGAACTCTGCAAAAAGAGTGACCTCTTTGTCAAGCAAAAAGGACCAATGGGACAAAACAGGAAAGTGGATCGCGGCTTTCCTTATGCTTATCTGCTTCGTGCAGGAGAGAGCAAGTTTCCGCTCGTAAAAAGGGCTTTACTAGCAGATGAGACAGTTTATACTTTTCTGACGGAAATCGGCCTCTCCGAACCAGACATTGTTGACGAGGCACTGCGCTTTGTTCTGCCACTGTATGAAAAAGGTGAAGTCGCCCTTAACGATGAGCGGCGCAATCAGCAGGATCTACAACGTATTCAAGAGGCACTAAATTGTACCGGCCATCGTATCGGGCAGGAGCTTATTGTTAAGCTCAACAGGACATCGTTTCTTCAAGCGATCAATGCAAAAACGTCTGAACGGGCATGGAAAGCTCCCTATGAAATCTATAGCCCTACAGAAGAACTATTAACCTGGTTCGAAGGAAATGAGCAAGCCTGGTTTATAGCTTGCTCATTACCAGCATCTCTATGCACCGATTTAAACATCCGGAACCGCCTACAGGCGAAAGCGGCAACAGGATACGCAGGGTATGTCACGATTCTTGACTGGCGTGGTGATCATCGACGGGGTCTGCATCACTTCGATCCTCGTGCAAGTTTAGAAGGACTTGACCACGCGCTCGATTTTATAACCCTGAACAAAGCGCGAACACTCTGGAGAATCTTGCTTGAATACCGCCATCTCATCAAAGGAATTGTGGAGGTATCAAGATATCAAGACTTCAGGTCTTCTTCGAGAGAAGAGAAATTTTCTAAAATGGGACAGCTTTGTAGTCAGCAGGTCTGGCTCCCTCATAAAGATGGGTATTTTTGTGTTCCCCAAGAACTGCTCCTCACAGATTTACCAGAAGATTTTGAAAAGGATACCGATGAGGCTCAGGAACGTGCCATCAAATCAGGCATGAGAAAAGCTGAGGAGTTACAACTGGCCGATAAACTGAGCATACCACATGAGATTATATCGCTTCTTCAACATGATCCTGAAATTATTCTTGCTTGGCACGAACAGCAACAAACAAAGCCAGCCTTACCTTCGTGCATCGCCAACGGCCCAATCCGAAGACATGAAAAGGCAGCAGAAGCCGCTCACACGACCGAAGTGAAGACCTATAAACCAGTAACTATAAACAGGCGTATTTCAGCAGGATATAGTGGGCCAAGAATCTACCTCCGCAGCCATAACACCAATGAAGAGGGTCAACTGATCTGCCAATTATGCGATCAGCCGATGCCGTTCAGGCTTCCCAATGGGGAAGAATACTTCGAAGCTTACCACTATATTGACCTACTTGGAAAAGCTAATCATCTGGCGCTTTGTCCAAACTGTGCAGCAGAATTTGAGCATGCCTGCCAAACAGACGAGAACGCGAGAGCGGAGCTTATACCTGGCATGGACATAGCGACAGAGGAGAAAGATCTTGTTATATACCTTGATATGCCCGTTCATCAGCGGTTACGCTTTACGCAGAGGCATCTCATAGACCTGAAAGCAGCTATCAAGAATTGGCAGGAAACAGATTTGGGGAATGGAGTCACACCTCTACGATAGCGGCATTGGATTGCGTTAGGGCAGAAACAACGCTCGACATCCATTAAAATGGGTGGTATAATGGTAAAAATTCTCCGCCATTATTCCCGGCGTTATCACCAGAGGAAAGGAGGATACGCGCTACATATCACTCAGTTCTTTTCCATGCATCCCCACGGATTCTTGTCGAGTCATTTCCTGCGTCATTTTTTTCATCAAGGAGGATTCTTCCATGGCGGTAGCCGAAAAAGAACCTAAACAGGGGTATTTCACAGGTTGGGCGCTCAAGCAAGGAGGCATCATCGCTCCCGATGAGCGGCTTCCCTGGGGAGAGACCATTGTGGTGGGTCTGCAACACGTACTGGCGATGTTCGGCTCGACAGTGCTGGCCCCCATCATCATGGGCTTTGACCCCAATACCGCAATTTTCTTCTCCGGTATTGGTACGCTCATCTTTTTCATCGTCGTTGGTGGTCGCGTACCCAGCTATCTGGGTTCCAGTTTCTCGTTCATCGCTGTCATCCTGACGGCAACCCACTATGCCGGGACAGGTCCCAATCCTAACCTCGGTGTGGCGCTGGGCGGTATCATTGCCTGCGGGGTGGTCTATGCCATCATCGCCATTATCGTCATGTTTGCCGGGGCCGGATGGATTGAAGTATTGATGCCACCTGTCGTGACAGGCGCGGTCGTGATGGCTATCGGGCTGAACCTGGCTCCTACAGCCATCGCGGACTCCAGCGGAAGCTGGTTTAACGGCTGGATGGCTATTATTACCGTCCTTGCTACCGCGGCAGTTGCCGTGTACGCACCCGGTCCTCTACGCCGCCTGCCCATCCTGCTCGGCGGCATCATTGGCTACATTATCAACCTGATCTGTGGACTGGTGGGTCTTGGGCCAAAGATTAACTTTACCGGCCTGGCAAATGCGTCGTGGATTGGCCTGCCACACTTCACCGCACCTACGTTCTCAGGCAACGCTATGGTGCTTATCGCTCCGGTCGCGGTCATCCTTGTGGCGGAGAACACAGGCCATGTCAAAGCAGTCGCGGCGATGACCGGGCGCAACCTGGATAAGTACCTGGGCCGCTCCTTCCTGGGTGATGCCATCGCCACCATCGTTGCGGGCTTCGGGGGAGGCACCGGTGTCACTACCTATGCCGAAAATATTGGCGTCATGGCGGTCACGCGCATCTACTCGACACTCATCTTCATCATCGCGGCCCTTGTTGCCATCCTGCTGGGCTTCTGCCCCAAGTTTGGCGCGCTGATCGCCACACTGCCCAACGGCGCTCCCGGCGTGCTCGGCGGACTGGCCGTAGTGCTCTTCGGCCTCATCGCCGCGACAGGCGGTCGTATCTGGGTCGAGAACAAAGTCGACTTCTCTCAGGGCCGCAATCTGATCACGGCTGCCGTGGCGCTGACCGTCGGCGCGGGCATGGTGGGCAACTCCGGTCTCGTCATCGGTGGCTTTACCATCGGTGGCATCGGCGTGGCTACCTTCGGTTCCATCATCCTTTACCAGCTCCTGCGCGAGCGCAAGCCGCAGCCCGACGAGGCCGTCGAAGCTGACGCCGCCGTTTTCGCCCCACAGTCGGACGGGCCATCTTCCGGCAACCCCTCTCCTGAGAAGTAAGAGCGTTGTAGACCGATAATTCTTCATATGAGGCAGGTATCTTCAGAGGTATCTGCCTCAAGAACATGATGCCTCCTGCTCATAACCCGGGCATAGTCTCTCTGAACCCGCTCTGTGCGTTGACCGAATTGGCTCCGAGACAATATCACTGTCATTCTCAGGTTCATCACAGCAACAGCTCATGTCCCTCTTATGCTCAACCGTTATACCGGACTCTGTTATCGCAGGATTGAAGCGATAGCTTTTGAAAGAAGTCATTCGCGCTCAGTTCTGTCTCAGGAATTTTACAGCATCAACTCATACAGTTCTGGTATGATTCCGATGAGAGAACAGGTAGTATCTCTTTGTTTGCGACATCTTGCAAGTGTCATGAAGTATGCAAACACATACAAACCAGAAAAAGTCATGCCGGAGCAGTGTCGGATCAGCATGAATAGAATACAGCATCCACACAATAGGAATGCAGGAACCTCTCTGCACGCTCTGGCATGCAGAGGGACAGGTGCAGCGTCGCCAGGCTCTGTCAACAAGCATTGTTTTTGACACGCACGGAGCGCGCGCAGGAGAGACACGCATTTATCTGGTAGCCGTTCAGGTGGCAGAAAGCGGTGTGCAAGGCCGGGTAGTGCTTAGCGCGGTGTTTGTCCAGGTAGTTGTGACAGGAGATGATCTCCTGCGTCAGCATGGCTAGCCCGGAATCACGACGACATTAGAAGACGTTAGTATAAGACATATAAGATATTCCGTGTCGCTTTCTGATTAACCGCCGATTTACTCGTTGTTTCGCCATTGAGCAGCTTCCAGATCGTTTTCAGAGGGCGGAGAACAGCGGTTTTCGTGTTTTTGAACATGATGAAAACTGCTGCTCCCCGCCTTTTATTACGATCTCTTCCATGCTATATTCTTGTACCTGCCTCAGCAGGTGAGAGAATGTGTTCGCTGTTTTGAAGTTTTATAGGAGATAGATACAAGGCTTTTCCAATATACTTGCTCCCAGATGAAGTGTTTTAATGAGGATGTCTTACTGTTGTTCCGTTGAATGGCTGTACCAGAACGGAAAAAGGGAAGAATCATGCTGAAGGAGTTCGAGAATATTTACGATATTCATGGTTGGCTGCGCTTTCTGACCTGGCTGGGTCTCCTGTGCATAGGCCTGTTTCTCTTCTGGGCCTTTCGCCTGGTTATGCGTACTCCTGTCCTCCTGCACTCCTTTCCGGTAGCAGCCGCTGCTCTCTCTGCCAGTTGGTTTATCCTGTGCGGGTTGGTGCTATGGTTCAGCCTGGTACTCATCCGGCATCATTTGAAGCAGTGGAAAATTTTAGATCGGAGACTTTTCAAGCAGCACGTCAACGAGGAATGGCTGGCAGCACGCGAGACATTTCTTCAGCAGTCCGACAATCAGTATGGCAGAGGACGATCCGCCTCTCTCCTGTTTGACTATGCAGGCAATGGTTATAATCATGCCTCTACCGATCCTCTTATGGGCTTGCAATTACCACAGAAACCACGGCAGGGAGAGGAAGTGACGGAACTGGCACCGGTACAACTATACGCGACAGGCCGTGAAGCGGATATTCCTACTCGACCAGTTTCCACTTCTCACAGGCCATCATCGCGCTCTGCACCACCCACCGCGAAAGCAGCAGGGGCAAAGTCAAATTCTACCTCCTCGGCGCGAGTGGGAGTGGGCTGGAATCGAGGTATTCAGCGCAAGAACAAGCCCAATGAAGATGGCGTTGCCGCCATCCAGGGGACCTGCACTTACAGGAATCACATCGTCCCCTTCGATCTGTTTCTCGTGGCCGATGGTATGGGAGGCCATGCCGACGGCCAGGAAGCCAGTCGTACCGCCATTAAGCTGATAACGCAGATGGTTCTTCAGAACATCATGCTGAGCGACGACCTGACCGATTCGTCTTTTACCGATGTGCTGGTGGATGGCGTGCAGCAAGCGAATCAGGCAATCTGGAAACGCAACCGGGAACAGGGCAGCGACATGGGAACAACCATCACTGCCGCTCTGGTTGTTGGAACGAAAGCGTATGTAGTAAATGTGGGAGATAGCCGCACATACCTGTACCGTCCTCTCTGCGGCCTCTCTGCCATCACTCGCGACCATTCGTTAGTGGCCCGGCTGGTTGCCAACGGCGTTCTCTCACCCGAGGAAGCATATACTTACCCTGGAAGAAACGTCATTGAGCGCAGTCTGGGCAATAATCAAGGCGTAAAAGTTGACTCGTTTCTCGTTGACCTGCGCAAAGGCGATTGGCTCCTGCTCTGTTCAGACGGCCTCTGGGAAATGGTACGCGACCACCAGATTGAGCGCATTATGAAAAGTGGAGACAATCCTGAGCGAATAAGCGATATGCTCATCCAGGCGGCATTAAAAGGCGGTGGCGCGGATAATGTCAGCGTGATCGTGGCCCGAATAGTGTAATCATGTCAGATTTCCTTATCTGCATCTGCCTGTTTTCTCCTATGAACCCGTTCTATATGATATGATAAATATCTGATAGAGAACCGTTGGCGACTTGCAGATAGGGGAACCGGGCAGTGCAACTATCGGCAGAGCAACAGATTCCGCAGTCATTGCGCAAGCTGGCGTTTGCGTCTAAGCTTGGCAGCCCGCAAATCATGTATACCTCTCCTAAGACCTCCTCCCTTTCTCGTGTGCCTGGTTTTCTGGCCCTCTTTATTGCTTGCTCGTTAGTTGCCCTGTTTCTCTATCTGTATACCTCTACCGATCTTTTAAGTTCATGGTTATGGTGGCAATGCGCGCTTGCCGGGTTGATCATCCTTGCCTGGCTCATCATAGGAAGCTGGATCATCCTTGCCTCCGCCTTTTCTCGCAGACTCAGTGTAGTGGTATGCCTGCAAGGACTGATCTACAGCAAAGGCAAGAAGCGCATTATCCGTTGGGAGCAGGTTGCAGAATTCTGGAAGGATATACGGATTGCGGAACAGGCAACAGTGCTTCACGCCTATACACTTCGTTTGCTGGATGGCACAACCTGGATATTTAACGATTCTCTGACCAATGTCGCGGAACTGGGCGCGATTATGGAGGATGAAGTCATTCAACGGCTTGTTCCTGTTGCCACTACTGCTTACGTGGCCGGGAAAGCTCTCGCCTTTGGCGAAATTACCATCAGCCAGTGGGGAATCAGCGTGCGCCAGGGGCAGGAGAAGCAGCGAGCGTTACCGTGGGGATTGGTACAACGCCTGCATCTTGATGATACCTCGCTCAGCTTCTATAAAGTGGGCGAGTTCTGGGCCTGGATAACCTTGCCTGTCGCGGACGTTCCAAATGTGGGTGTGCTCAGGCATATGGTCGAACAGGCTCTGCTCGACCATGACCCCAGCGCCCTCTCGGGAATGATTGCTCAGTACTCCATTGGCCTGCCCGTCTTCTTTGGCGACCTGAGCTTCAGCCTGCAAGGGATAGCAGTACCTCACACGGATCGCTTCATTCCCTGGAGTGAAGTACACAATGTAGAGGTTGGAGAAAGCGGAGTTGTTATCGCACGAGGAGGGAAATCTGGTGGTCGATACCTTATCCCACTTATGCTGGTCTCTAAAGTCTCGCTGCTGAAAGATTTTATCTACTATCTCCATCCTGCAAATAGCTGACGAGCAGCGGATGCCAGAAGCGGTAGGTGACGTGGGGAATGGGGGAACCTGTCGCCTCTTCATACAGCAGTCTTGCCCGCAGCGCCTCTTCCAGAAGATCAAGCGCTGTATCCTCCACCTGTTCGTGAGCCAGCAACCGGTTAAACTCGAAAATCCCTCCCGCCCGGGCCACTTTCGCCAGCAGGGTGCGGCAGTCGGCGCTGATCCTGCTCAGTTGGCGCTCAAACAGCTCTCCAATGCCTGCTGGCAGCCTCGTTTGCAAGGGAGAATTGCCCGCCTGCCGCACCAGTTCCTCTACAAAAAACGGATTGCCTGCTGCCTGAAGCCGGATGCGCCGCGCAACGTCTTGAGGCAGGTGCGCCACTATACGGGCCACTTGAGGCTCAGTCAGTCGCCCCGGCGCAAACGAAACCAGCGCCTGCTTGCGCTGCAGGTCCCGCAAGAGGGCGGCAAAAGCAGATGAAGCGTCAAGTTCGCCGTCTCGCCACGTGCCGACAAAGAGTATGCGCTGATCGTGACAGTGATTGAGCAGGTAACCCAGCAGGTTGATGCTCTCTTCATCTCCCCATGGCAGATCATCCAGCACAAGCAGCAGAGGATAAGTCCGGCATAATGTAAAGAGGGCTTCTTCTATACTCTCCCATACGTGCATTCGTTCCTGGCTGCTGGTACGAGCGAGCGATTGCATCGTGGGCAAGGGAGATATCTGGCGCACGAACAGGCCACCTGCTAGCTCGATCCAGAGAGCATAAGGTCGACGCTGCTCCGTCTCCCCGGCCCAGCTCCACGCGACGGCCCAGCCCTGTGCATACGCCTCCCGGCTCAGTTCCTCGGCCAGGCGGGTTTTGCCGCTGCCCGGCTCGCCGCTCAGCCCCAGAAAATGTGGAACCTGCGCGCACGTACTGGCGGAGGCAATACCGGCTAACATATGGCGCATTTCTGCGAGTTCGCGTTCGCGGCCAGACAATTGAAACCCGTGAAGGCGCGGCGTCTGCCATATTGGACGGGGCAAGACGGTTATCGACTCAGGTGAAGGGGTGGATGACTCTTCAGGAGAGGATGGAGTACTTCCCGCGACCGCAATATAAAATGCTTCTTCCGCCAGATATTCATCAGGTATGTGACCGCGGCGCAGGGAGGTATAGAGAGCACGAGTTTCGGGTAGTGGCTCGCTTTCGTACTCGCGTTTGAGTAAGGCGGCGTGCTGGCGATAGATACGCAGCGCCTCACCACGTCGATGAAGCCGGGTGAGGTAGACCATCAGGAGTTGTAACGCGCTCTCATTGGTAAGATCGGCGGCGCGCAGGGTATCGAGGGCTTCAATGGCTGCGGGTAAAGCGCCTCGCGCGGCGCGCAGCTTTGCCAGCTTGAGCATCAAAGCGATCCACTGCTGCTGTAAGGTGTCGCGGGGCTGCATCGCCCACTCTGAGTAGAGTTCTTCCAGTAGATAGCTGCCCTTGTAGAGGCCCCTGGCCTCTTCCAGCAGTTGCTCTACCTGTTCCGTATTCGTCAGGGCGTCCGCCTGTTCCAGCAATTGCCTGAACACCTCAGCATCGACCCAGAGCAGGGAGTTGTCTGCCAGTTCAAGGATATCGCGTTCGAGACGAAGGATACGCGACCCGGCGGCCCGTTCGATGCCAGGCTCAAGAATGCCGCGCAGTTCGTGGACCGCGCCGTTCAAGCGATTGGTGGCGACCTCTCTCTCAAGCTCGGGCCAGAGCAATTTCATCGCTTGATCTCTACTCAGCCGGCGTCCCGGATTGCTGAGCAGGCAGCCAAGCAGAGAACGTACACGACGGTGCTGCCATGCACGTGCGTCAACAAGATGCCACTCGTTCCCCTCCCGATACTCGACGCGAAATTGTCCGAGCAGGTAAACACGCAGCATAGGAGTGGGCCTGTGATGCGCAGCTTCTCCCTCGCTGTGTCCCTGCTGCGCATCCAGACCCGCTGGCAGGCGCACGCCGATGTATTTCGTCTTTGTGCGCCCATTTTCATTCCAGTATGCGTACCAGTATGGTCCGTGTCCTTCTCCCTCTTTACATTTGCGACAACGTGCTTTGCCGCACCGTGTAAACTGCTGCCGATAGACAACTCGACCGTTCATTGCCCGTTTCCTATCTGCCTCGTCCAGTCAAACATGGAACACCTGGTACGCAACTATCTACGAAACTTGCCCGCGCTCCTATCTTGAGATCGTCTATCTCAATAAACTGCAAGTGGCCGAAGTTCAGGGTGATTTGCGATCACTCTAACTCCTCCTCATCGTAATGACTCACGTGATTACCTCAAAAAATCCTGAAGCATTCTGTCGCGGCTGGAATGCTCCAGCTTACGCAGCGCGCGCATTTCGATTTGCCGCGCTGTTTCGTGACTCAATCCCATTTTTTTGCTGATCTCTTGCAAGCTATGCTCGCGAGTATTCAGCCCATATCGTAATTCTAGCACCCTCCTTTCTCTTGGGGTAAGCAGGTTGAGCAGATCCTGCACCTGGGCCTGTAAGGTTTGAGTGATGACAACGCCTTCTGGCGTGTCGGTAGGATTGTCTTCTATTACCTCACTCAGAGGAGCATTATCGTCGCTGACCGGGCGCGGCGCGTCGAGGCTGATGGTTTCTGGCTTTGTGAGCATGAGTTCTATGATCTCTTCCACCTCAACATCCAGCGCCTGCGCCAGTTCGTCCAGCGTCGGCTCATTTTGCAGGCCCTGCTCCAGGCGCTCGCGGGTTCGGCGCAGGCGCTTCAGTTCCTCAGACTTGTACTGCGGCAGCCTGATGATATGTACCTGCCTGGCTATCGCCCGGCTGATGTACTGGCGAATCCACCAGATAGCATACGTACTAAACATGTAGCCCTTTGTGTAGTCATACTTCTCGACGGCATGCATGAGTCCGAGGTTGCCTTCCTGCACCAGGTCCATGATGTCAATACCCAGTCCCCTGTATTTCCTGGCTACCGAGAGAACCAGGCGCAGGTTAGCTTCGATCAGCCGGTGTTTAGCCTTGCGCACCTCTTCAGCCTCTTTGTCCTGCTGCCTCTCACGCCGCTCGGCCCGCTGAATGAGCTGCGCGAGTTCCCTTACCTGTTCAGGAGAAAGCATCTCAATCTGTCCAACCGAATTGCGATATGGATTGACCGCATCACCAGACACCTGCTCGTTTACCTCCGGTTGGCCTGGAGTAGCTGGATGATCTCCTTTGCCTCGGGAAGTCATCTTTGATCTGCTCATGGAATACTCCCTTCAGGTAGAACTATCTTCTATGGCAATGAGTATATATGAGCAAGCTTTACCTTAACTCCTAGAGTCCTTCCTTGTTTGCTTGCGCTGTGTCACCGTCCCCCAGGGCCGACCGCAAGGGTCGGCCCTACTATATACGCCCCCCATACCCGGCCACCGCATCGCTCTCGTAGCAAGCGGTCGTATCGTGTATAGCAGAGGCGACCTGGAACTGCCTGACTGCGGGTGGATGGCAAGAGCTATCATCACAATATCTTATACCAGTCTTGTGATACGGATTGGGATTACCCGAATAGCTGGTTGCTGCACGTTTTATCTATGTTGACAGGGTATTAAATTCGCTGTATATAATGGATGAGATGATGTTTAAGTAGACTGAGAGCCGGGAAATACATATTATTAGTAGATATTACACCTTTTAACGTTCTAGTATATTGTTAATAGCCATCTCGGGAGTAGTTGCATGGATGGCAAGGTGACTTATCACCAGCAGGTGAGCTATTGTGGCAAGCCGCGCTGCCGCCGCTGTAGCGAGGGTATCGGACACGGGCCGTACTGGTATGCCTATAAGGTCGTCAATGGACGCACTGTACGTACCTATATAGGTAAAGAACTTCCCCCCGAAATAAAGGCGGCCCTTGAGCGCGAGCAAGAAGTTGCTTCCCCGGCGAAATTGCCCGATGTCGAGGAGGCGACGATTCGTATCTACGCGCTGGGGCAGTTTCGCCTGGAGCGCCGTGCTGGCCCGGACTGGCAGATTGTGACCGAGACAGCGTGGCAGCACCAGCGCGTGCGCTCTCTGCTCGGCTGTCTCATCAGTAGCCCCCGGCACAAGCTGGGACGCGAGCAGTTGATGGACGCGCTCTGGCCCGAACTGGATCTGGAGACGGCAGCGGCTCGCCTTGATCGTGCTGTCTACAGCCTGCGCCAGCTTTTTGAGCCGACGCGCAGCCGACCGGCCACCTCTCCACTGCTGCTAACCGAGCGCGAGGTGATAGAGCTTGCCGACCAGAACCAGGTCTGGGTCGATGCCGATGCTTTTGAAGCACTCCTGAGCGAAGCGCGGGCCAGCGCGGATGGCGGCGAGAGAGAACGCCTGCTGGAAGAGGCGGCAAAGCTATATGGTGGTGAATTCCTGCCGGAAGAGCGCAAACTTGAATTGACGATAACGCGGCGCGAGTTTCTGCAGCGCAACTGGATCGGGCTGCTGCTCGAACTGGCGGACCTGCGTGCTGCCCGCGACCTGAACAGCGCGGTTGACCCCCTGGATCGCATTCTGGCCGTCGATCCCACCAATGAGGCGGCGGTGCAGCGGCTCATCAAGCTGCTGGCACAACTGGACAGACGGGGTGAGGCCCTGCGCGTCTATAAACGGCTGGCGTCCATTTTGCAGCAGGAATACCACATTGCGCCCTTGCCAGAGACACGCGCGCTCTACGACGCAGTGCGACTGGGAACGCGAGAAGGGAACCGCGCTGGAGAGACAACGGGACAGAAGGAACAGGTCCCTGCCTTCGGCAGCCAGGATGACCACCGCGAGGCGCAGGCACCAATAGGACGCAGCCACCAGTCGCCGCTGGTGGGCCGCGAGCGCGAACTGGCGCTCGTGCGCGGCCTGCTTGCGGCAACCGGGCAGGAGGCAAAATTCAAGCTATCGAGCCAGAAGAGAAAAGCTGCACTGCCGCTCGATACACAGCGCAGCCCGCAGGCTATCTTGCTCATGGGTGAAGTGGGCATCGGCAAAACACGCCTGGCCGAAGAGATGGCGCGTGAGGCTCGCGGGCGCGGCTGGTCAATCGCCTGGAGCCGTGTCTACCCACAGGAGGCCAGCATTCCCTACCGTCTGTGGACCGAGGTGATGCGCAAGGCCATGGAGCAGGGATCATGGCAACGCCAGGAACTGAGCAAGCGCCCTCTGATCTATCAGCCACTGACGAAACTACTGCCCGAACTGGATACACAGCTCTCTCAGGTGGCGCTACCAGCATCACAGTCTCCCGAGCAGGAACAACTGCGCCTGTGGGAAGCGACACGCGAACTGATCAGCGCGATCAGTGACGTCAGCCCTCTGTTGATTGTGCTGGACGACATGCAATGGGCCGATAGCAGCAGTTGCGAGCTATTCGCTTACCTTGCACGTCGCCTCAACGGCCTGCCTATCGTCCTCGTGGGAACATGCCGCGAGAACGAACTTGGAGCCGATCACGCGCTGCGCCCGCTCTTGACGGATCTGCAGCGCGAGCACGTCGTTGAATCCATCTCACTACAGCCACTAAACGACGAGCAGATCGGCGTGATTGTCTCACACATTCCGCACGTGAGCGAACCCGCCGTCCAGTATATCCAGACCCGCGCCGCCGGCAATCCTTTCTTTGCCGAAGAACTGGCCCGTACTATGGGTTCATCCCCCGTCGAGGCTCCGCTCAACTCGACCAACCATCACGAAGTGGCGCTTCCCGATACCATCTCGGCAGCACTCAATCTGCGCCTGAGCCGACTCACAGCGCCCTGCCAGCGCCTGCTAAGCAAGGCGGCAGTGCTGGGCAGTTCCTTTGAATTTCACCTCATCAGCGCGATGGAGGCCAATGCCCCCGGCTACAGCGAGGACAGCGTTCTCGATCTGGTAGAGGAGGCGCTACAGGCGGGCATGCTGACTGAAGAGGGCAGTGGAACGCGCATCACCTACCAGTTCTGGCACCCCCTGCTGGTGACACACCTCTACGAGGGCATCTCGGCAGCGCGCCGTGCCAGCTTCCACCGCCGTGCCGCCGACCTGCTGCGTCAGGAGTTCCAGGGTCGCGAGGAAGAGGGAGCGGCCACCATCACCTACCACCTTGTTCGCGGCGGCGCACCTTCGCGCCAGATCGCCGCCTACGCCGAACTCGCGGGCAATCGCGCCTACACCCTCTCCGCCTACCCCGACGCCGAACACTACTACCGTCTCGCCGCCGAGCACCTCGAACGCGCCCCGCAAACCTCTTCCCCAACCCGGGAAGACACCCTTCACCTCGCCTCTCTCCTCGAATTCCTGGGCGAATGCACAAGGCTCCAGGGAAAATATGAGGAAGCACGCCACATTTACGAGCGCACCCTGGAGGTACGCCAGCAATCCTATATCTCTTCTCAGGAGGAGGCCCAGCTTCAAGCGTCGCTCTGGTGCGAAGTAGCCCTCACCTGGTATGATACCGGCGACAACACCGAGGCGCGCCACTATTGTGAACAGGGAGAGCAAATCTTGCGGGAAGCCGCAGTGCAGGCAGGCGCGGCCTGGGCCAGGATTCGTTTTCTACAAGGCTATATCTACTGGCGAGAAGGCAACTATGAAGAAGCATATCGCAGCGCGCAGGAAGCCTTGCGCCTGTTTAAAGATATGCTCAAGCAGCAGGAAGATAATCCGATCCACCTTGCTCGTTCCACACGTCTTAGACGTGCTCTTTCAGGAGACCCCGTTGAGCTTGGCCGAACATACGTATTGCTTGGGCTTATTGCAACTAGTGCCGGTCAGTCCAGGGAGGCTACTCTTCATTGGAATGAGGCACTAGCATTATTTGAGCAATATGATCGCCAACGAGAAATTGCCATTGTCTGCTGCAATCTGGGTGATGTTCATCTGAGAAGGGCAGAATATAGCCAGGCGCAGTCATTTCTGCGCCGCTCTCTCAACATTGCTGAACGCATTGGTGATCTCCCGATTGTCTGTATGAGCTTTAACAACCTGGGTATGCTAGCTGCGCGTGCAGGTGATCTGGTGGATGCTGAAGACTGGTACAGGAAAGGACTTGTGCAGGCGCAGCGCATCGATGATCCGGTAAATATGAGTATCCTCTATACATATCTGACGAATGTCTTGCAGGATCAAGGGCGACTGGAAGAGGCAACGGAATATGTACTTAAGGGACTATCGATTAGCCGCGCCATAGGAATCCCTCCCTGCACCGGGTTCTCTCTGATTGCGTCAGGTAGTTTACGGCTCGCGCAGTATGCGCAGCTCCAGAGCAATGGTGAGAGCGCTGAATTATCACAGGAGGTGACGGAACGCCACCTTAAGCGCGCAAAAAAGACGTTACTGCATGCTCTAACTCTGGAAGGTATAGAGGCGGAGACACGCACCGAAGGAGAACTGGCGCTGGCACAGGTTGAGTTGCTGCTCGGTGAAGTAGAGAGCGCGCAGCGGCGTGCACTGCGCACTCTCGAAGAGGCAGATCGCTTCGAACTGGTTTGGCTGATTGCTCGCGCGCAACGCGTCATGGGCAGCATTCTTGCAAGGCAAGATCAGCAGGAACAGGCACGGCACTATTTTGAACAGGCGCTACAGACATTGCGCAAAACCGGCATGCGCTTAGAGTTCGCGCGCGCGCTGCATGAGTACGGGTCAGCTTTAATGGGTTGGAGCGATCTGGAAAGTCAAGAATCCTCGCGCTATGAACAGGGTCTGGAATACCTGCGCGAGGCATACAAGATTCTGGTCGAGTGTAAAGCTGTCCTCGATGCTCAACTCGTGGAGCGCGCCCTGAGTCGCTTTGAGAGTATAGCCGGAGAATAACGAGAGAACCGAACCAGGGCGCGAGGTGGTGGGGTCAGGGCGGGGGCAGGCTCCGCCTCTACTAACCTCACCTACGAACGCCTAAAAACACCGTAAGGATGGGCGGAGCCTGCCTCCGCCCCGGTTTCTACGCTCACAATGACAGCCGAGCCAGTTTTCAACGCCATGTCAAGACATCCACGATTTTTGCGATGTTTGCCCCATCCTACTATGTTTTCCGCAGTTCATGATGCTCGTCTATGACACGGCGGTCATTCCACACAAAGATGGCATCTTCGCTTTTGCAGCAGGCAGCGTCTGTCACCGAAAGCGGGTGCGGAAACTGAGCGTCTCCGCGCCTGCTTCAGGTATATTTAACTCAAGATAAAGACACGCTGGCCGCTTGCTAGATGGCTAAGGAGCCTCAAACAAATCTTCACCCTGGTCAGCACCGTGAGGAGGAAGGAACGCTTATGTCGAGTGCTATTAGCAATGCTTTGCTTGGACTGATCTGTATCGAAGCTTCCGGGCGCTGCGGACCCGGAACGCTGACCCGGTACTATCTCGGCAAACATAAATGCGAGCGCCCTCCTTAGATAAGGTGGAAACGCCTCAAAGGTAGAGATACTTTTACGTACATCAGTACGTTCAGCCATCATAAAGCAATGTTAAGCAGACAGTATTGTCCGGGATAAGAAAGAATCGTTGGAGCAGCACAGCCACAATAGAGTAAGGGCAATCCCCTGCGGTTGCCCTGGTGGTAACACCTGTGGTTGTCCATTTAAGAGAGGAAAGAGGAGAAAACGCCGTGAGCATGATTCAGTACAAACAAACCAGCGGCATGACCCTGCGCAAATGGCAGATGCTGGCCCTCATCGTCCTGGCCTTTTTAACCATCATCGCCATCAGCTACTTTACGCTCTACACCGTCGGGCATATCGACCCCCTGCATTTGTTCCTGTCCCTGGGACCAAAAACTAATGCTTTGTTTGGGCGTCCATAAAGCTCTCAGAGCTTGAGGTTCAGGAGGGCAAAGCCAATTTCAGACAGCGTTAGTGAACGCGCAAGGCTTGCGAGTTGGTAAATTTATTCGCAGAAAGGAAGTGCCGGATGTCGCATTATGATGATTAGGTCGCTTCTCCTGTCCGCTTACCCTGTGGGGATAATGGGGAGATAAAGGGAGTCCAGCAGGAAGGGGAGCTGAGCAATGAGCGCATAAGGTACATCGCAGACGCTCATCCAGAAGGGTGAGCGTCTTAATTTGTAGGAGTGAGTCGTTATTTTTTATAGCTGCCTGTCCTGTGCGTCTTATTATAAGGGAGAGAAGGATGCGCAGCCACAGCCGGGATAATTGTTGACGGATACGCTATAATAGTCGTGCTCGTATTGTGGTGCCGGGAGAACACTGAACTTGTGCGGGTACAGGTGGGGCTTTTTGTCGGGTATCGAGGGAGATGCCTGCGGGAGAAAGTAGTAGTACGATGAATGACGGCAAGGTTGTCTATCGCCAGCAAATTGCCCACTGTGGCAAACCTCGATGTCGTAAGTGCCGCGAAGGTATCGGTCATGGCCCTTACTGGTACGCGTACCGCACGGAAAACGGTGTGACGACGCGCACCTATGTTGGCAAACATCTTCCTCCCGAGGCGCAGGCGCTGGTAGAGACACTACAGGAACAGGCATCAGATACTGGCAGCGCGCCGCCTACCACTCTGACGCTCACAGCGACCGGCCTCACCCATGCCTCCGTTCGTCTCTTCACGCTGGGCCAGTTGCGCCTGGAACGACGGCGCGGCCAGCAGTGGCTGCCCATCATGGATGCCACCTGGCAGGAACAGGCCGTGCGTATCTTGCTGGGCTATCTTATAAGCAGCCCGGCCCGCTCGGTGCGCCGCCGTCACGCCATAGCGGCTCTCTGGCCCGATCTCACTGTCGAGGCGGCAAACGAGAAGCTCGACCGATGTGTAGAAACCCTGAGCTTGCTGCTCGAACCTCCACGCGCTCGCGGCCATCGTCCTGGTCTGCCCCTGCTGCGCAGCGAAGGAGAGTCGTTGATCCTGGCCGAGCAGTCGCGATTGTGGGTCGATGCCGATGCTTTCGAATATCTGGCAGCGCGCACACAGGCGAGTGATGTAGCTGATAATGAGAGACGAGACCTGCTGGAAGAGGCGGCAAGGCTCTACTTCGGCGACTTTTTGCCGGAGGAACGCCACCTGCGCGTCGTCATCATCCGTCGGCGCGCTCTGCAAAGCCGCTGGATCGCCCTGCTGCTGGAACTGGCCGAAATCCGTCTCGCTCAGCGAGCGATACCCGCCGCAATAGATACCCTGAATCTACTCCTCGCGAACGATCCTTTGAATGAAGCCGCCGTGCAACTACTCATTCTCGCCCTTGCCCGCGCGCAACGCCGTGGCGAGGCCCTGCGCGCCTACCAGCGCCTGGCCGAACTGCTCCAGCGCGAATACGACAGCCTCCCCTCAGAACGCACCCGCGCCCTCTACGAATCCGTGCTGCGCGGCGATGACACAGTACTGAGCACAACAGAAGACACAGTTGGGTCCGCCATGACAGCCAGCGAGGTAACAGGCGAAACAGAGGATGAGACCAATCCGACCGTGGCGAATACAACAGAGGGAGACGGGTTGGAGAAGACAGGGCGCAGGCCAGTTGACGCCCCTATCAACCGCGAAGCGGACCCGACCGCGGTCAGTAGGAATGGAACTGGCCTGCGCCCTGGCATTTCTCCCCCCTCTGATCCCACCGCCTCGCGCGCAGGTTTCTCTGTTAACGAGCACCCCATGCTTCATGAGCCAGATAGCTTGCAGATCGGGCGCACGCATCAGAGTCCGCTGATTGGACGCGAACGCGAGTTGGATACGTTGCGCGGGCTGCTGTATCAACTGGAACGCTATGCCGGGATACATGCGGGAAATCAGCACACAGCTCTGCCCGGCATTCCACTGGATACGCAGCGCGCATCTCAGTGTGTAATATTGATGGGTGAGGCAGGCATCGGCAAGACGCGCCTGGCCGAGGAGGTAAGTCGCGAGGCGCAGCGCCGGGGCTGGACGGTACTATGGAGCCGTATCTATGCCCAGGAGCGTGGCATTCCGTACCGCCTGTGGACGGAGGTGCTGCGCAAGGCTCTGGGCCAGGGAGTATGGCAAGAGGAAGAGATAAGTGGTCAATCCGCACTGTATCAGCCGCTCGCGGCCCTGCTACCAGAGCTGGAGACAACGCCGGTGGTCCCCTCGGGTTTGTCTGTCGAACAGGAGGAGTCTCGCCTCTGGGATGCCGTCTATCAACTGCTCACCTCCGCCAGCGAGACCACCCCGCTGATCGTTGCGCTGGATGACATCCAGTGGGCCGATGAGGGTAGTTGTCGCCTGCTGGCTCACCTGGCGCGCCGTATCCACACCTATCCCATCTTGCTCATCGGAACGGGCCGCGACAACGAGATAGCGGAAGGGGAATCGGTGCTGCGTCACCTGATCGAAGAGATGCTGCGCGAGCATACAGTGATGACGCTGGATGTCGTGCCGCTCAGCAGCGAGCAGATTGGCAAGCTCGTCTCTCACGTACCCAATCTGCCGGAGTCGATGCTGCGGGACATTCAGGATCGGGCGGCAGGCAACCCCTTCTTCGCCGAGGAGCTGGCGCGTACAACGCCGCCCAGCCTGCCAAAAACCATTGCCGCCGCCCTCGATCATCGCATAAACAGGCTCAGCGAGCCGTGCCGCCATTTGCTGGCTAATGCTGCTATCCTGGGTGGCTCCTTCGAGTTTCCTGTGATCTGTGCCATGAGTGTGGAGCGCTCCTCCGGATCTGGCGCGGTGGAGGATGAGGATGCCTTGCTCGATGTGCTTGATGAGGCACTGCGGGCGGGCGTGCTGACGGAGGAGGGAACGGGGTCGCACATTTCCTATCACTTCTGGCATCCTCTCCTGACCAGCCATCTCTACGATAGTATCTCGCTGACACGCCGTACAAGGCTGCACCGGCGTGCGGCGGAGGTACTGCGAGAGATGCACGCAGGACGGCAGGAGGAGGTCGCCGCCACCATCACTCATCATCTGCTCGAAGGGCGGGCAGAACCGGCGCTTATTGCCTCCTACGCTGAGAGGGCAGGCGACCGGGCCTACCTGCTGTCGGTCTACAGTGAGGCGGAGCGCTATTACCGGCTAGGCGTTGAGTACCTTGAGATGGCACACACGACGAAGGGCAAACCTGCTGATGAGAGCGACTGGCAGGACGAAGCGGCGCATTTTATTTCCCTGCTGGAGCATCTCGCCGAGTGTATGATGATTGTGGGCAAGTTCGAGGAGGGACGCAGCCTCTACGAACGTATTTTACGGCTGCGCCACCGCTATCCTGCCGCCGATAGCCGCTACGAAGCGCAGGTGCGCTCGCTGCTCTGGGGTGAGATCGAACGCACGTGGCGTTACGCAGGGGATCAAGGGCGGGTCAGGGAATGCCTGGAACACAGCGAGCAGGCTTTGCGAGAAGCAGGCGTACAGGGAGGACTGGCATGGGCGAAGCTGCGCTACCAGCAGGGCAGCCTCTACTGGCAGGAGGGTAACTACGACGAGGCACAGCAGGCGGCACAGGAGGCGCTGTTGCTGTTCGAGCGCGAGCAGAAAACGGCTTCTCTCCTACAACCTGTCTCTCGCCAGACGCGCATACAGCGCGTCCTCACAGGTGATCCAGTGGAGCTTGGACGTACCTATACCCTGCTGGGCAACGTCGCTATGGGGTCTGGCAGGTACGGAGAAGCTTTGAGCTACCTGAACCGCGCGCTGGAGATCTACGAACGGTACGAGCAAAAGCGCGGCATTGCCCACGTCGCGTGCAATCTTGGATATCTGCACCTTAAAAAGGCTGAATACGAGCTTGCCCACTCCTCCTTACGCCGCTCGCTCGACCTTGCCGAACAGCTTGGCGATGTTCCGCTCTCATCCGTCGTCTTCAGCAACCTGGGAGAACTGGCTGCCGCTTCGGGCAACCTCACTGAAGCAGAGCAGTGGTACAAAAAAGCCCTGACATTGACCACGGGATTCAAGGACCGCGAGTATATGAGCCGCTGGAACACCTCTCTGGCCGCTGTGCTGCAAGCGGAGGGAAAGCTCGATGAGGCAGCGGCCTGCGTCATTCATGCACTGCGTACTGGCCGCGCCATGCATAACTCTCCGTGCATCGGCCTTGCCTTGCTGGCACTGGCAAATCTGCGTATAGCACAGGCCCGGCAGTGCGCCGGGAATGAGTCGAAGAGACAGTGGTTGTTGGCGCAGGCACAGCAGGACATACAGCGAGTACACGCCCTCGAAGTCCAGGAGGCAGAGACACGCACGCGCTCGTTGCTCTCCCTGGCCCAGGTCTCACTGCTGGCGGAAAATACTGCCAGCGCGCAAACACTGCTCGCTCAGGTGATGGAAGAGGCACGTCGCTACGAGTTAGCTTCCGTAGAGCAGGAAGCGCAGAAATTGCTCTCAACCATCCCATAAACAAACATCCAGAAAAATTGCGATGTTTGTCCTTCGTTCCTCGGCGATACATCGCAATCTACAATATCGCTCACATACTTCCGGGTGAAGACACACTACTAAATTGCGCCCAAAACGCCTCATGCTCCCCTGCCAATCCTCTATACTTTCTACATGAGATATGGGATTGAGTTGCGGTTCTCTCTCGTCCCATATCAGGCATTCTCTGCTCTCATACAGGAGGTACTGATTATGGCTATGCAGCATGTCATGCTTGATCTTTATGGCTGCCGTGCGGATTTGCTGGCAAATGAGACATTTTTACGGCAGGTACTTGAGGACTACCCTGATCTCATTGGTATGGAGAAGGTGAGCCCGGTCGAACTGCGCTACATTGGCACAAGCGACCCATGCGATGCCGGACATTCGGGTTTTGTCATTATTGCCACCAGCCATGTCAGCCTTCATGCGTGGCCCGTCTACAGAATGGTCAACATGGATATCTTTTCCTGCGAGCCGTTTGATCGAGAAGCCGTACTGCGCTTCGCCATGAACAGATTCCAGACGACAGATGTAGAGATACACGTTGTAGAGAGGGCAACGCGCTCGCCACGCCGCTCAGAGAGAAGCAAGCGCAGCAGCGCAATATCTGAACTGTACGCAGACGAATGGCCCGGCTTCAAAAGCTCATTCGAGATGCCAGACATCGTTTTTTGACGTGAAGGAGTGCAGGGGGCTCCTCTGCTGGAGCGCTCCTGAGTCTTTCCTTCTTTTTCAAAAGAGGGCGCAGGGGTCTTCCCCGCCGGGTTTGGGGTGTCCCCAATCCTCTCTCTTTCTCAAAGCGGTCGGTGAAGATGTACCAGGTACTATGAGACAGGTTGTACATGTATGAAGATGAAGATTGTTGCCTGCTTTGCATTTTTCTTGAATACTCTCCTTTTCTCGACCTATTACGCCATCGCCAAAGAGGCGCTGGGGCGCATAGAACCCATCGTCTTTACCTACTTTGAAATGATGGCTCTCGTCCCGGCTGCCCTGTGCATTGTTGTCCTGTGCTGGGAAAGCATCACCCGCCAGGTTATCAAACGCGGCGTTATCCTCGGCAGCAGCCTGTGCCTGGCGCTCTTTACCATCGCTATTGCGCTAAAATATGCCAGTGCTACCAGCACGGCCTTCTTCCCCGCCCTGAACGGCTTCCTGGCCGCATTTGCCGCCTGGATTTTTCTCCGGCAGCCGGTAACGAAGGCAACCTGGTTTGCCGGGCTGCTCTCCGTCGTCGGTACGGCTCTGCTGATTGTCAACTCACCGGTTGGTGGCGTGCGCGGCTCATTAATTGCTTTTCTCGGCGGTCTCTTTTTCACAGGCTACGTCTTCCTTTCGGAGCACGAACAGAAGGATGAAACCGAACACTGGCCGCTTTTTGGCATAGAACTGCTGACAATGGCGGTATGGGCAAATCTTGTGGTGCTGCTCTTCGGGAACTGGCAGGAGGTTCACCCGGCGTTGCCCAGAGATGTCTGGGTCATCCTCTATGTCGCGGGCGCGTGTACCTTCCTGCCAACACTCATCACGGTGCTGATGCAGAAGCACATTTCCGCCATCACCGTCTCCTTCATCTACATCCTTGAGCCGGTGCTTGGCGCCATCGTGTCAAATATTTATCTCCACGAAGCGCTCCCGCTGGATGGCTATATCGGCGGTGGCCTGATCGTGCTCGGAGCAATCGTCCATACATGGGGCAATGCCGAGCACGCGGCGGCCCAACAAGCCTCACAGCAGCCTCTAGAGACGGAGGAGCCGGAGCAAGCTGCCTTATTGCCGACCATTTTCTATCCCCTGCTCTTCCTGTGCGCGGGAACATTTATCCTGTACAGGCTTGGCGGCTTTCCGCCCGCCAGTTGGTATGCATTTAGCCGCTCATGGCCTGCCCTGCCCGCGCTCCTCCAGCAGGGATTGCAGGCTCCGACCACGCTCATGGCCGCGCAGGCCGCCTGCTGGTTCGTCGCCTGGGCCTCGCTCGCCCTGATCGCCCTCCTGACACTCTACCGCGTACTGCATATCCTCTTTTCCCCAAGAATGCATGCAAAGGAGCCTCGCATGGTGCCCGCAACCGCCAGGGTACCCGTAAGGAGTACCTCTACCATACACGAACGCGGCTCTGCGAGCCACGTTGGGGAAGCGTATATAGTAGGGATACCCCTTGCGGCTACCCTGGGGCAATCGGCTACCCTGAGGAGCGGGGAAATCGATCGTGAAACAGGGGGACTGGTAATGGGAACGGAGAGATATACTGACAGCCTTCCATATATTTATCCTGATGTGTACAGGCAAGACTATCAAGCAGTAGAAGCGAGGGAGGGATAATTATATGAAACGAAATGACACAGATAATTTCTGTATCCTCTATCTCGAACCAGGCGACGAACGGGAAGCGTTATTGCGTGCTATAATCGGGCAGCAGAAGCATGTCGTGCTCATGCTGGCGGAGAAGGCGCGGCTTTTCCATCGTCCTGAGGAGTATGTCGCGCTCAAGCACCTGAAGCGCGAACTGGGAATGGTTATCTCTTTCGTCGTTGCAGGCGATGAGCATGTGAGCAGTCTTGCCAAACGCAACGGCTTCCCTGTCTACAGCTCAATGGATACTTTCAAAGAAGCTGTCAGGGTACCCGCAACCTCCAGGGTACCTGCAAGGAGTACCCCTCCTATACACGAACACGGCTCCGTGAGCCACGTGGGGGAACCCTATGAATCGTATATAGTAGGGCCACCCCTTGCGGGTGGCCTGGGGGGGGAGGTTGGGACGCTTGCCGATACCCTGGAACGGGCCGGGGGCCTGAAGGCGGGAGTGCCAGAAACACCGGTGCCGATTGCGTGGCCTGCAACTTCGCGTCTGACTGCTCACGCGGTGAAAACGCAAGTACCGGCACAGCGGGCGACAATTGCGGACATACCAACACGCCCTGCTGTCGGGCCGATCACTCCTCTACCGGAGACAGCGATCCATCCATCCCCTGTGGCGAGGAAAAAGAAAAGGACTCATCGCCTGCCCAGGATATTGATTGCCTTGATGATTCTCACCTTATCCGCCGCCGGATTGGGTTCGCTGCTGGTGTACTTTCACGCGCCAACAGGCAGTGAAGAGGCTACGCCTCCGATAGCCGGATATGTCTCCTTTCTGAGCAGCGGGCAGACCACTAGCCAGTCTGATCAAGGTATCGATGATGAAATTGAGGTTGATCTGCACAATGTGGCTGATCCCGCGCCAGGTCAGAGCTATTATGCCTGGCTGCTGGGCGATCTGAGTCAGGGTGATCCGATTATTTTCCCTCTGGGAGTGTTGCAGGTCAATAAAGGAAACGCGCACCTGTTTTACAGAGATAGCTACCATACCAACCTGCTTGCTCTCACCAGCCGTTTCCTGGTAACCGAGGAGGCGAACTCCCCGACACCGGTGGCTCCAACGCCCGATACTGGCAAGTGGTGCTACTATGGTGAGTTTTTGCAAACAGGAACCGGAAGTGTGGGCGCTTCAAATAATATGAAGGCGGGTACGTCCCAAAGCCAGTATACCTTTCTCGATCACCTGCGCTACCTGTTAGCCTCGGACCCCGTGCTTGAGCAGAATGATCTGCCCGGCGGGCTGAATAACTGGTTCTCTCAGAATATAGAGCGGGTGCTTGAGCAGACTGAAGGCATGCGCGGAGCCTGGGAAAGCCAGAACGTCACGTTGATACGGCAGCAGGCGGCGCAGACGCTGGCGTATATTGATGGTCTCTCATACGTCTCGCAAGATATTCCGGTTGCTTCGCAATTTGACCTCAATGACCGGTTGACCCGTATCGGCCTGCTCACACTCGATGGCCCCAATCAAGACCCACCATCCTACCTGGATAGCATCATTTTCCATCTCAACGGCCTGCTTCAATCAGGGGGTTCGACGGCGACAATGCATGAACAGATCGCCGCCATCATCGCCGTCTTAAACAACGTGCGTTCGTGGTTGCAGCGGGTGCGCGAGGATGGGCGGCAGTTGCTGCAAATGAGCGACACACAGTTGCTCCAACCGGCTGCGCTCTCGCTGATCAATGATATGATTGCCAGCGCGTCCAACGCCTATGCCGGACAGGTTGACGCGGCGACCGGGCGGATGCAGCAGGGCGCAGCCTGGATTCACGATCAATTGCAAGCCCTGGCAACGCTGGATATCACGCCGTATCAAGCGAGTAGCTCGCCCGAACAGATTATACCGCAATCTTCTCGTGAGGCCTTTTATGGGTGGGGAGGGAAGTGGTGATGGCCGTATTCAAATTTGCAGGCATCACGTTGCTGGTTATATTGCTGATCGGTGGCCTCATAGCAGCCTTCTATGCTCCGTCAATTGAACGGGCGTTGACCATCAATACGGCACCTGTGGCAGCGACGGGGCCGGTGAAGGCGTCTACCGCGCATGTCGACCAGACAGCGACAACGCAGGGATCGGGAGCAACTATCCTGGCACAGGATACATTTCAGCGTACCGATCAAGCCTTCTGGGGAACGGCTTCAGACGGGCAGAGCTGGGGTGGTGATGCCAATACGCTGCGGGCTTTTTCTATCGCGGGCGCTTCAGGTCAGATCGCGGGCAGTGGCGGGCAGAACGGGCAGATTTACAATGCGCTGCTCGGCCCGGCAAGCAAAAACGCAGAAATTGTCGCCACTGCCTCGGTGAATGCGTTCGAGCCAGAGGTCAACTTCGGCGTCCTGTTACGGTGGAACGATGCAAACAACTGGTACAAGGCGCTGATCGACGGTTCTCAACTGGTGGTAATCAAACAGGTGAACGGGGCTACCACCCAGCTTGGAGCGGTACGCTTTCCGGCGGCGGCTGGAGAAGCCTACACGCTCCACTTCCGGGCTATCGGTGCGACCCTCTTTGCCAGTGTGTGGCCGAGCGGAAGTTCCGAGCCGCAGCAATGGATGCTTGTAGTATCAGATATCAGCCTGATGGGCGGGCGCGGCGGTGTGCGTGTCGTGATAGACAGCGATACAGTCATTCATGTATCATCGTTTCTTGAGACTGTGGCAAGTAGTGGAATATAGGTGATTACGATGCAAGAGAAGATCAAGGTTGCGTATACAAATTACAGGTGGCTGCGTCTCGCGGTGCTGGCCGGTCTTCTCTCCTGCGCGCCCCTCCTCTACTGGCTGGCAGGCGGATTTCCTCCCTGGGCCTGGCGCTTCCTGTTCGAGGTGATGCCGCGACTCCCGCGCCTGTGGCAGTTGTATCACCAGGCTATCGTCTTGCCATTCGCCGGTCTGCTCTGCCTGTCCCTTGTTTTGCTGCTGCTGTGGGGAGCAATCCCTGTCGCCCTTTGCAAAATGGCGCTCTCCTGCTGGAACACGATGCGTGAGCGGCGGCACTTCCTGCAAGAGTTGCGAGAGGCGGAGCGGCAGGCAAAGCAACAGGCGGAACGCGGAGCAGCCAATGAGCCACAGAAGGCGGTCGCGTTGCCCGCAGCCTTCTTACCAGAAAGCTATAACCCGGCCTATCCACTGTCAGCAGTACCAGTGAGTAAAGGCGTCTCGCGGCAAACAAACGCGGGCCTGGAAGTTCGGACATATGCGACCCCCGCTGCTATATCTGAGCCGGTAGCCATCCCGCGCGCAGAACGGGAGCCACAGTTTGTGCCGATCGGCGCGGGACATGTATCTCCGGCTCTGGCTCGCGGGCAGCTACGTCTGGTGCCGCGCCAGGACGAGGAGACGGAGGAAGAGCCTGGCGATTTTCCAGAGATAGAACTGGCACAGGCGCAGGAGAAGCCAACCGATCTTGAGGTTGGTGTTGGTCTGCATACCGGCTTTCAGAGGCAGGGCGCGCCAAATGAGGATGCGCTTTTCGAGCTTCGAGGCACTCATACTGCCGGAGCGGACTTGCAACAGGTTGGTCTGTTCGTAGTGGCGGATGGCATGGCAACCTCCGGGCCCGGGCATGAGGCAAGCCGCCTGGCGATCCAAGCCCTGTCCTCCGCGATGATGCCCGCTCTGCTGGGCAACACGAAGCTAGCCTTTGCTGACCTGCTTAGAGAGAGCGTGCAGAGCGCCAATCTGGCCGTCTACAGTCGCAACCGGGAACTGGCAGAGTCACGCCGCAAAATGGGTACGACCATGACGGTTGCGCTTACACTCGGGTCCGTTGCGCATATCGCAAACGTCGGCAACAGCCGGGCCTATCTCTACCGTCAGAAACAGGGGCTCAGGCAGGTGACGCAAGATCATACAGTCGCTTCCAGCCTTTTACAAGGAAGCGATATGGCCCTGAATCATAGTAGACCAGCCAGCACGCGCCAGGGCATACTCGAACGCTATCTGGGAAGGCAGGCACAGGTAGAAGTAGATTTGTTTTCTGTGAATTTGCGTGGCAGTGATATCCTCCTGCTCTGCTCAGATGGTTTGTGGGCAATGCTGCGCGACGCTGAGATAGAAGAAATCCTCGGCACAGCGGGTCTTCACGCCCTACAGTTGAGTTCTATGCTGGTGCAGCGAGCGCTCAATTATGGCGGAGCCGATAACATCAGCGTCATTGTAGTACGCTGCCCGCAGAATCTGAAAGACCAGTAACGCAATCTCGTAGGGCCTAATTTATCGAGGGCAGCGTCGATTGATGAGCGCTGCCCTCGATAAATCGAGTCCCACTGGGTCCTGCTACTTTTGCCCGCTCAGGGGTTCTGTATGTATCGAGGGCCGAGAGGTCTCGTGCTCTGTTAACTGAATGGGGCGCAGTGACTGTAGTCCACCCTGTGGTGGCTGCGGTTGCTCGCTACTTCCAGCCTGTCCCTGCGGCCCGTCGGCAAAAAGCTGACGGCTGCCCGTGAAACGGGATCGGGAGAGCGGCGTAGGTGGGGGCGATGCTACCGGTTGGGCAGTCGGGTGGTACCGTGAAGGTGTTGGCACTGGCTGACCTGCCAGCGATGTAGAGACAGGATAGGACCTTTTCATGCCCATCGCAACCAGCAGGCGATGCATCTCGACGAGATCGTCGCAGGACTCAGGGATGACGACGCGCGTCCTGGTGGTGGCCGCACGCTCGAAGGCGATGCTCAAATCGTTCAAGGCTTTTGTCAGGCGCTTCAGGTAGGTCTGGGCCTCCCCCAGGCGCATCAGGCGCTCCGCCATGATATTCAAGCTGCCTGCCAGTGAGATCAACACGCCTTTCGTCAGGTGGGCGCGAGCCTGCAAATTGCCGTTTGCCAGCCTGGCCTGCACTTCCTGAAGATGTGCGATGCCCTTCTCCAGTTCGACGTTACGCTCCATGATCTGGTTAGCCTGTTCTTCGATGCGTCTGTTGGCCTGCTCCAGGTTCTCAAGCGCCTCCGCCTGCTGCTGCGCCAGGATCACATTTTCCCTGAGCGTATAGACCTGGCGAATAATGACCAGCGCCACCACACCAAGCGTCGCGCACAGCAACACGGTCCTGACGGCCACCTGTGCCGGATCGGTTGAAAGAGTATTGAATGCCAGCGCGACAAAGAGCAATCCCAGCAGGCAGTAGGGTACGAACGACATCGGCCCCAGTGCGAGCTTTTCGGAGTTCCTCTCCTGCTGTAGCTTTACTGGAGACACGGGCGGCGCGGGAAGGAAACGTCGCAGGTAAGCCGCCAGGCCGATAGTCATCATTCCAAGCGGCCAGCCGAGATCGATCCAGGTCGCTTCGACATAGGTACCCGCGTTTTGCTGAATGTTGAAGATGAAGTCGGAGCCTATGAAGAAACACAGGCCGAGACCAAGCACCAGCAGACCGATACGCCTGGCCCGAATCTGATACCGGCTGCTCTGCCCACGCAACAGCAGGAAGACAATGCAACTGAGTAAGGCGGTATCGCTGACGGGATAATACATGCCCAGGAACTTAGCAAGGTTTGCCTCACCGGGCGCCTGGGCCAGCGAGCCGAGCAGGAGATACCAGGCAAGCGCGAAAATTGATCCCATCGCGATCAGGCTGTCCATCAGCAGGATGACGCGCCTGGTTTTCACATCTGACGATGGCAGGAGCAGCAAGCCGGTGAAGGCCAGGAGTGGAAAGGAGGAATAGCCGATATCCGCCAGCGATGGAAAAGGTGTCTGTCCCATCGCCTCGTAGTAACGCCAGAGCATCTCACCACCTGCCCACATAAGCACACCGAGGCCGATCAGCAGCCAAGACAACTGTTCCAGGCCGACCCAGGGTTCCGTCTCTTCATTCCTGCTCCTGGGAGCAAGGGCGCTGAAAAGGGTGAGGCTGCCACCGATAAGTGCTCCGGTCAAGGGAGAGAACTGCCCGACGGTATGGGCAACTGCTCCGCCAATGTGAAACACGACAATAAGAATCATCCCTACCCCTATCCATACGACCGTTCTGATGACTGTACGTGATAGTGAATGCATATGCATCTCCTGTACTTACAAGCTACTTCGTTTCCTTCAGTGCAAGTATGGTCTGGGGAAGCTGATGTAGCGCACAAACAACTACCTGCGCCGCTCGGGAGGGAGCAGCACGAGCTGTGGGAACCCTGCCGGGATGGGGGCATGAGTTGGCCTGAAAGCGCGTGGCGACGGCTTCACGGATGGAGGACGAGCCGCCAGGAAGCTCCAGCGCCCCAGCATGCTGGCGATGTAGCGATCCATGCCGAAAATACTCCCGGCATTGCCCAGAAACAGGCCCGCGAAAACCAGCATGTACACAATCAAGACACCATCATCGTTCCCCCCTGGCACAGAGCCTCCCGCAGTGGCGCAGAGACAGAGCGACAGCATAATGCCAACCAGGCATGTCAGGTTGCTGAGTACCCCGAAGAGCAAGCCGACGGCAATTCCTGCCTCGCCCGCCGCGAGGATAAAGGCGAAGAGACGGGGATTGAGGCTGACCGCGTGCAGCCAGAAACTAATCCAGGCCAGGCCAGGGTGCTGCTGAACCTCCGCTTTCGTGAAATAGCCAGCGAAGGTATCCTGGACAGCAGAGTGCCATGTCAACCAGGCATTGATGGCCCAGAGGCAGCCGAAGACGACGCGCACCCCCACAGTGATACGCTGCCGCCACGAGGTCAGAGGCGAGCAATCCCGCTGCACCTTTCCAGTTGACAGGGACGAATAAACCTGTCTGTAACTCAAATACACACTCCTCTACTTCGTTTCAAAAAGATGGATGCGAGACACTGCGAAACACAACACCTGCCAGAAGTATAGGCAAAGGCTCTTCGTCTCATCTCCCTGCTTCCTTCCTGCAGAGATCAGAAAGAAGACAACGCAACAGGCGCCATTTTTACGCGGCGTGCAGCCTGTATGTTCCTGCATGTGGTAAAATGTATAGAGAAGGTGGTGTATCCGCTGACCCTCCCGATGAACACCGGTATAAGCCTCAATTCGTCTTATACCATGTCTTCTGACAGAAATATCAAGATATTATATTAAATATGTGGGTCAGTTTTTATTGAAATGATGGACAACAAGCATATTTTATGTTATAGTGATGAAAGTGGAGAGGCGGCTTGCTTGATGAAGCAAGCTGGAGAGCGCAAGCCGTTCTCAGTCGAACATGCATGGTGAGAACACAATGAGCACTCAAGAATTGACACTTGAACAGGTCTGTAAAGCATCGCCCGCTGCGCAGATGACCGATGAAGCTCATACGCAGCAAGGGGAAGATTCTTCAGAGCATAGTCATGCCTCCGTCACGTCTGCGGCACTCAATTTGAGCGATGTATTACGCCACCTGGTCAAACTGCTTGCCCAGCCACTGTCACTAGACGATATGCTCTCTTCTTTGACAAATGCTATCAGACAGGCAGCAAACATCGATCTGTGCGTCATTCTCCTCATGGAGCCGGATCAGGGCCATCTATCACTGCATACCTGCGCGCCCGACCTGCGCGATCAGCGCGTGGTTATAGCCCCGGTCGAAGTTGACGCAGGTCTCTGGGAGCGTTTGCGTAACGCGCTGGAACTTGGTCAACTGCCACTTTTAACTTCTGAGGAATGCGCGTCCCTTAACCCGTTCAAGAACGTCCAGTATGAAACGCTGCTGCCACTTCCTCTCATTGTCGGCTATGAGTACATCGGCCTCGTGAATTGCTATTCGAGCAAGATGCTTGACTGGTCGGCTAATGACCAGTTGATGCTTGTCACTATTGCCAGCCAGGTGGCGCTGGCCGTCAAACATCTTGAGCACGTTGAGGCGGATGTACTCACACAAAAGAATCTGGTCAAATCCCTTTTCGATGACCTGTTTTCAGGCAACGAGGGGCTGGAAGAATCATTGTACCGAAGGGCCTCATTTCTTGGCTGCGACCTGACGTTGCCGCACACCGTGGTATCGATGGAAATCTCCCCGGTCAGTCCTGCGCTGGGACGCGACAGGGGACTTCAGGAGGCGGAGCGGCTTGCCCTTTACCGGCGTGTGATGAATGTCGTAGGACAGCGCCTGCGCTCAAAACACCTCGATGCGCTTGTAGGCGAGTACGGCAGGATGTTGATTGGCCTTCTGCGCACCGGTGAGAACGCGCCACTGCATCAAATCGCTACCGGGTTGGATGAACTGGTTCGCCAGGTGCGTACCGAGCAGCAGGTATACCTTTCGGTAGGTGTAGGAAACCCCTGCTACACAATCCATGATTACCAGCGTGGATATGCCGAAGCGAGCGAGGCCCTGGAAATAGGGCTGTTCCTGAATCAGGAGGGAGGCACTATGCAATTCAATGCCCTGGGTGTCTACCGCTATATCTATAAGTTTGCGCGTACAGACACTCTTCACGACGAGTACCAGCAACAGATTCTCTCCATTGCCGAGTATGACCAACGAAAAGGGACACATTTGCTAGAAACGTTGGAGGCTTATCTGGAAAGTGGTGGAAATACTGCGAAGGTATACAATCAGTTGCGTATTCACCGCAATACCATGCTGCAACGCATGGAGCGGCTACAAGCTCTCTGCACGGTCGATCTCGAATCAACTGAGCACCGGTTGCCTTTGCTGGTCGCTCTCAAAGTCTACAAACTGCGCGCGCACAGTCTCTAAGTAAGAGCCATGCAACTCTGTTTCTCTTAATCTGCTTTCCCCAGTTTTTCCTCAAACTTCACACCCTGCTTTTTTTGCTCCGCACTTCATTGCGCAGGAAAATGCGTACCGGAAACGCCGCAATTATTCCTCCTCGGCTTCGACATAGCGGCGCGTCGGCATACGTTTGAGCATATAGCCCGTTTCGTGGACCGAGATGATATCAATACCAAAACTATGCAGTTTGAGCCGGGCGCGTGAGAGTACATTGCGCACGGGACGCATCTCCTGATCCCAGACTCCTTCTTCCTGCGCCTCCTGTAGTAGTGCCCGGTAGCGAGCTACATTCGCCTCGGTCACTTTCCCATGATTGTAGCTTGCCAGCAATGTTTCATAGGCACAATAGTAGGGATGCGCTTCGAGGACGGGCAGCAGAACATAGATTTCGCTGGTCGTGAATTGTTGCTGGCTGAGAAGCCGGGGCAGATCGTTATCGCAAAATAGCTGTGAAAGAGTGCCCAGATTCGTGTTAAGGGCCAGAGTATGCCCCTCCGGCAAAAGACCGTTCAACGGAAAATGCAGTATGTCTTCGCTCTCTTGTGTGTAACTTACAGGTGCCTTGACTTTCCGTAAGGAAACTCTTTGCATAGGTGGTGCTCCTTGTCTCGCTTATTGGGAGTCATCGCCGATCGGAAAAGTTTTTCGATTGTATGCTCTATCCTCTACCTCCTTCTTTGTCAGCAAACCAGGGAGAAAGAGATTTTTTCTGCACATATGTTTTCCAAAAACTATGTGCAAATACATATTACCTGAGAAGTCAGCAAAAATCAATGCCTGAGCGGCGAAAAACCGGTCCAGATTCCTCGGCAGACACGATTTAGCACAAGACATGCAGATTTGTCTTGTGCTAAATCGCAATTAAGGTATAAGACTTTGCTCGTTACCGGGGATCGTTGCTGCCGGGTTGCTGTGTATCCGGGTGGAGCATCGCGTTGATTTGCTGGAGCAGTGTTTCCTCAAGCGACCTGAGAAAGTAAAGAACAGAGAGAGCGTCCTGGGCATAGAGAAAATAGCATTCGTCGTCGTTGTAGATGACAATGCCCCTCAGGGACTTTTCAAGGGGAGAAGTGATTGCCTCCCCTATCCAGTAGTAACCGGTGGAGAGAGGAAACTGCGGCCCTGCTGCGGTGATACCGGCTGGCAGGTGTGGAGGACGCACAGTGATCGGTTTCGTCGTGGCCATAATGCTATGACACCCCTTCCTGGCAACATGCCTGCTCTACATACGCGCTTCCAGCACCGATGCTACCCAGGCTGTGCAGTATACCCGTCTGTTTTTCCATAGTCGTGTACCATCCATTTATAAGTAACGTCGAATTTCTACCTCTCATACCCATATTAGTGATGTTTTTTGTTTCCTTCAGAAATTACGTGTTTGCTCTCCGGAAAATAGTACTTTCTGACATTGTTCCTTCTCTCTTCCTCTGCCCTCTTTTTTTTGCTCTCTTTTCCTATCTTATACCAGTGTCTTATAATGAGTTGCGGCCCGAAAGATACAGCGTCACGAAGCCGAAATTTGGAGTTGTTGCCTTGCGCGTTTGAGTGCCGAGGGACGGCGGTCTACCTCCTGCCCATCGCGGAAGAGATAGCCAACATTTGCTCTTGTGATGATATAATCGCTAGCCAGTTTCCTGCGCAACTGGCAGATGCAGACGCGCACATAGCCAACTTCGTCGTCATATCCCTCGCCCCATACCTGGTGCAGCAAGAAACGATGAGTGAGAACCTTACCCGCGTGGAGAAGAAGGAGGGAAAGGAGTTGAAATTCCTTGGGCGTCAGGAAGACGGGCTCGCTATCAATATACGCCTGCTGCCTGGCGACATCAAGATACAATCTCCGGTCATAGCTATAGAGCACTGTTTCATCCATTTGTAATGGCTTCTGCGCTGGCAACACACGCCGCAGGCAGGCGCGCACACGGGCAGCAAGTTCCTCGATTCCCCATGGTTCCACAAGATAATCGTCTGCTCCTGCGTCCAGCGTGCGCACTTTTTTCTGCATATCGGAGGCCACTGAAACGGCGATGATCGGCATTGAAAGAGACCGACGGAGCAAAGTGCAGCAGTCAAGCCCGCTCATCGTGCCAGAACTGGAGATATCCATATCCAGCAGAACAAGGTCTGGCCGGTAGCCATGAGTCATGGCAATACCGCGTGAGTAAGAGGATGCCTTCATTACCTCATACCCCTCCTCTCGCAGCACCGCACGGACGCGCCGGTAGAGTTGACCGGCACTGACGACGAGAAGACATGGTTTCCTTGCATACATATCTATACTCGACTCCTTTCGAAAAGTGCAATGCAAAGGCTTGTGAATCTCGCCCTCGACACTATCTTATGCCAGATGCTCGGCAGGCTCGCACCGGGTCTTCTGTAATAGCGCTATGTTGGAGGGAGTAGCAAAATCGAGCAGCGACAGCCTCTTGCCTGTTTCAATTCTGGGGATTGTCCCGGTATTTCTCTCGGAAGAAGTATCAGCAGGGGCTGAGAGGGCTGAGGATGCCGCGTTGACGTGTGGCAAAATGATGGAAAGAATCTCGCGTACCTTGAAGGGTTTTGTCATATAAACCGTAGCTCCGGCCAACCGCCCTTTGAGGCGGTCCATCACCCCATCGCGCCTTGAGAGCATCACAACGAGCGTCGCATCGAAGCGAGAACTCGCCCGAATGAGGCGCAGAACGGTATATCCGTCCATGCGGGGCATACAGATGTCAATGATAATCACGGCAGGCTCAAGCTGAGGCTGAGCTTTCAATGCACGCAGTGCTTCAACCCCGTCAGCGTAAGTGAGCACCTCAAGCTCTTCACGCCTGAGCGCAACCTCCAGAATTTTCCGTACCGTCATCGAGTCATCAATGACTATAGCCAGCTTGCTCATACATTGCTCCTTCCGAGAAGAAGACCTTGAAAGAGATGATGAGAACAATACAAGGAATGAAGCTACAATGTACGATGCCATACTTACCACTTACTTGATGAAAGTATAGAAAATGAGGCTTTTTTCTGACTCCCTGCAATCTTCCAGAGAATAAGAGGGGGATGAGCGATGGTGAGCCTTCCTCTCATTTGAAGATGCGGCGGACACCAGCTCAGTTCCGTTTCTCCCTGTCAATACGGATGGAGCTGATTTTATGGGTGCGGATTCTTTATCTGGACGGGGCGCTGCCCGTGGCCACCATTGAAGTGCGGCGTGATCTGCTGCCAGGGGATATGGTCGGGTAGACCAATATCGTAGAGGTGAACATCATCGTTATAGCGTACCAGCATCCACTGCGGCTCTTGCTCGTGTGGGACGTCGTGGAAGAAGCTTTTATGCCAGTAGGTGATAGCGGTAGTGTTGGTATACAGTTGCGCGAAAGCAGGGCGAAAGATGCCCTTCACCAATTTCAGCGCCTCAAGGCCGAAGAAGTGCAGAAAGGAGATGCCCACAATGCCATCGTGGCAGACAATGACGATGGTTTTGCCATCGTATGTGTTGACGACGCGTTCAAACGCCGCACCCACTCGTTCCGCAAATTGCGACCAGCTCTCGCCGCCGGGGGCGACCGGACGTGTCGGCTCCCGCTCAAAGTCGACCAGCCCGTACTTCTCGACAATTTCCCTGACAGAAACCCAGGAGCGGTCTCCAATACGAAACTCCTGAAAGCCCTCGTCCAGCGTGACCGGCAGGCCGAGGGCAGGGGCAATGATCTCCGCCGTCTGGCGGGCACGCTGTAGAGGGCTGGAGATGAGCACATCCGCACGAATCTCCTTCGTGCCAGCCAGCCGGTCACGCAATCGTTCCGCCTGCACAATGCCTAAAGGAGAGAGCGGCGGCCCTTCCGGGGGAATGGCTGAAAGAGGCATATCCATCGTGAAATCGCCATGCCGTATCAAATAAACGTCTGTCATCGTGCCAAACATCCTTCCAACAAGACTATTCTACCGGTAGCATATAATCCCATACTACAAAAAAAGTCCCTCTGGCATCCCATCCATATTGTACAGACATGTTACAATGGAAAGCAAAACACTGGTGAGGTGATAGATTCGTATATGGCAAAAGCATTAAGCACAAGCGCGCAGAAAGTACAGGAGACGTTGAAGGCACAGGGATTTGCCTGTGAGGTCGTCGAGCTTCCCGATTCGACCCGCACTGCCGTGGAAGCAGCCCAGGCCGTTGGCTGCAGCGTAGGACAGATTGTAAAATCGCTCATCTTTAAGGGCAGCCAGAGCGGTAAGCCGGTGCTGGTAGTTGCCAGCGGCCCCAATCGTGTCAACGAAAAACGCGTGGGCGAGCTTCTCGGCGAGCCAATTGAGAAGGCTAACGCCGATTTCGTGCGCCAGCACACCGGCTTTGCGGTCGGCGGCGTCCCCCCGCTCGGCCATCCCGAACCCTTGCGGACCTTCATCGACGAAGACCTGTTACAATACGCCGAGATCTGGGCAGCCGCCGGAACTCCGCACGCCGTCTTCCGTCTCACCCCGGTCGATTTGAAGGCTATGACGGGCGGGCAGGTTGTCTCTATCAAGTAATAACATTTATCATTGCTGCTGAACTCTTCTATGGTCTTCTGGGCAACAGAGAAAATCAAGTCTGTTCGCGCCTTATCAGCAGCCCTTTGCTTCAGGCTTTTTCAACGATTACAATGAAAAGCGAGGTGTTTCTACATCTGTAGGGAACATCTCAATAAATATTACTGAAACAAGTGTGAGGAGAACAAGAGTGGATGCAAATCTGAAAAAGAAGGTGCTACGTACCTTCACCTACGGGCTTTATGCGGTGGGCTGTGCGGACGAAGGGGAGATCAATGCTTTTACGGCCAACTGGCTGACTCAGGTTTCGTTTGAGCCACCCCTGCTGGCCGTCTCCGTTGAAAATGATTCGAAGTCGCTGCCGATGATTCAGCACAGCCGGAAATTCACCGTCAACGTCTTGAAAGTAGGAGACCGCGAGCTGGCGGGGCAGTTGGGGAAGTCGGCGATTCAGCACCCAGATAAACTGCTCGGCGTCGATTACGAGATTGGAGAGAATGGCTGTCCCATTCTGCGTGCTGCGCTGGCCTGGGTAGCCTGTGAGGTACGTCATCTCGCGCCCGCCGGAGATTCGACCCTGTTCGTCGCAGAGGTGGTCGACGTTGGGATGATAAGTGAGGGAACACCGCTGACAATGGCCGAAGCGGGCTTCCGCCATGCAGGCTAGCATCATCAGGAATACGTCAGATACTTTGCCGCACCTGGGATGAACATGTTAAGTGATGTCATCCCGGGCCAGGGGTCCCTGAGCCATCAGAGCAACAAACTTGCTATTGAAGGCATCCTTAAGCTATACTCAGGTAGGGAAACCATATGCTACCTGCCGTGCGGATGGACAAGACCGGTCGAAGTGGGTTGCTATGCCAGGTGGGGCACAACAGTAAGGAGTGAATTGCATGCAAGATGGGAGCCATGCCCCTCAGGATGCTGAAATGTTTGAGACGGGCTGCGTATTCTGTCAGGGAAGCGGCATTGCAAATATCCTCAAAGAGACCTCCAATTTCGTGTTAGCTGCCGATCACGCTCCACTGCTGGAAGGACACCTTCTGATCATCCCAAAGCGACATTATAGCTGCTATGGCACGGTACCTGCCGTTCTGGATCAGGAATTGCACGCCTTTAAGCAGGAGATACGGCACTTTTTTGAGCGTTACTACGCGCCTGTCGTGTTCTGGGAACACGGCATCTTCCGGCAGACCGTTTTCCACGCCCACCTCCACTGCTTTCCTTTCGGCGCAACGGAGTACGACCTTTCGCGAAACCTGCACAGCGCGCTGGTGCGCTCGCAGGATGACATCCGTAACTGGTTTGCTACTCGCGGCCATTACTTCTACATGGAAGATGCGCAGGTCGCTCTGCTTTTCGAGCCGGAGATGGAACGTTACATGCAGATCATCCAGGGCGTATTATGGAAAGGAGTTGCCGCACGCACGGAGAAAAAAGGATGGCGCTCACCTCAGCAGCGGTACGAGGAAGGTTTTCCTTTGATCGAGGCAACAATAGCCAGGTGGAAAGAATTTCAAGGAGCAGAGCATGCCGACAAAACACGTAAAGCCAGTTCAAGATGATTACATTATCGCTGGCGATTTAACCTTCCACTATGTGCAGTGGGGAGAGCAGGGAACACCTATTGTCTTCATCCATGGGATCACCGCCAATGCCTACTGTTTCCAGGCCTTCGCCGATGAACTCGCCTCCAATCATCTTGTTTTTGCCTATGACCTGCGCGGGCGCGGAGACAGCGACAAGCCTGAGGAAGGCTACAGCCTTCCGCTGCATGCCGCCGATCTTGCCGAGTTGATCGACGAACTGGGACTGGAACGCCCCGTTATCGCCGGTCATTCTCTCGGCGCAATGATCGCCCTCTATTTCGCCGCCCACTATCCTGAAAAGCTCAGGAAACTGGTACTAATCGACGCGGGGGCAGAGTTACCCTGGAAATCAGTAGATGAGCAGCCAGCATGGCTCACTGCCTCGTTTAACCGGCTGGGTACGCCTGTTCCCTCTTTTGAAGAATACACACAGCGCCTGAGGGCCGCACCTTTTATGGGACCATACTGGAATGAGTACTTCGATATCTATTTCCAGCACGATGTGCGCCGCAACGATGATGGTTCTGTTGTCTCAAAGGGCTATCGAGAGGGGATACTGGAAGATGGCCGGAACCTTTTCGAGAACCACCCGGAAGAGCAATGGGGACGTGTGGCTGTACCTGCCCTGCTGCTGCGAGCCGGACATGGCTTATTTACGGAAAATGACCAGTTGTTGCCGACAGAATCGGCGCAAGCCATTCTGCATGGCATGAAGGATTGTCGTTTCGTTGACTACCCTACGCTGAACCATTACACTATGATTTTTGGTGTAGAGCCTGGACCAGCGCAGGAGATCGGGAAGTTTATTGATGAGGAGAAATAGACAATGGCTATAAGAAGAGTTGGCGTCGTTGGCGCCGGCCTGATGGGCAGCGGCATTGCACAAACCTGCGCGCAGTCCGGTTATGAAACGGTGGTGCGCGAAATCAACCAGGAGCTGCTCGATAAGGGGCTGGCGCGTATCTGCGGTGCGTGGGATATGATGGTAAGCAAAGGCAAACTGACGCAGGGGCAAGCGGGCGAAAATCGCGCCCGCCTGCATGGCACACTCGATCTGGAAGATTTTGCTGATTGCGACCTGGTGATTGAGGCTGTCATCGAGAACATGGAAGAGAAGCTCCGGCTTTTCCCCGTGCTTGACCGCATCCTCAAACCGGAAGCTATCATCGCCACCAATACGTCTTCCTTGAACGTGACCCAGATGGGCGCTGTGACAAAACGGCCCGATAAGGTCCTGGGCATGCATTTCTTCAATCCCGCTCCGGTCATGAAACTTGTAGAGATCGTGCAAACCATCTCCACCTCCCCAGAGACGATTGATACCGTCAAAGAGTTCGCAATCTCGCTGGGCAAGACTCCTGTGCTGGCAAAGGATACCGCTGGCTTCATCGTCAATTTCCTGCTTATTCCCTACCTGCTGGCCGCGATCCGCATGCTGGAAAACGGTCAGGCCAGCCGAGATGACATCGATACCGCAATGAAGCTTGGTTGTGGCTATCCTATGGGGCCGTTCACCCTGCTGGACTACGTCGGGCTTGATACCACCCTGTGGGCGGCTGAAGCTATCTACAACGAGTTCAAAGACCCACTCTACGCCCCCCCACCCCTGCTACGGCGCATGGTACAATCAGGCATGTACGGCAGGAAGAGCGGCAAAGGCTTCTACACTTACGAATAGCAATTCGTGAAGCAAACCAGGCAGTTCATGCGCATGTCATTCTGAGCGCGGTGAAGAATGACATGCGCGGGCCAGTTTTTTCTGTGCGGATCAATTTTTCTGGTATGGCATGAAAATGACCTGCCGCGTTATTGCCAGGTTAGCAGGTCATTTTCTATGGATGTATACAAAAATGTATAAACGCCGTTAGCGGTCGGGGCTGGTGTCGCGTGGCTCGATGGGCAGATCAGTTGCGTAGACACGGTCGCTGACGAACTTATCCGGTTTTGGCATCACCTCATCCGGGTAATAGGATCCGCTCGCATCGGTGTTGATGCCCGGCCAGTGCCGTCCGTAGTTGTAATGACCTGTCTGCGCCGGGGAAAGCGGGCCGCGAGCAAAGAGGGCAACACCGCTATAGTGCGGCACGCCTGGCTCCGGCGCCTCAACATAGAGATCATCTGGCATGCTGTTCAACCCCATCTCCTGTAAATTCGCCTCGCTCAGTGAGATACGAATGATATTCTTTTCAACGCTGCTGATGGCACTTTTCGGTACATAATAGGCTTTGACAAAAATTGTCCCCCGCTCAACAAGGAAGTACGTGGGGAAGCGCGCCCCTACTTTGCCAAGCTTCCTGCCATCCTTATCAACCACCTGCTGACCAAGTTGGACAACCGGCGCATCTGGCTCAACTAGCGGCGTACTCTCTTCAACAGGCATAGATAGCCTCCTTTATACGAAATGAGTCCCGATGAATGCTACAAAAACAGACCGCAGCAATTCATCATCTCTATTATAGCGCAGTGACAACAATTTTGTTATATGCTCCCCCCGACCGTCCCCTCCTGATTACCAGGGAAAATGCTATAATGTTGCGACTACCTGCTACAGCGCTCCAGTGTTGATCGAGAGGCCACCGTCGATAGTGAAGGTTGCGCCAGTGATGTAAGAGGCGTAGTCTGAGGCGAGGTAGACAACGAGGTCACCCACCTCTACCGGCTGGCCCAGGCGATGCGCGGGAATCTCCGCCAGCAGCGCTTTCAATTTCGCAGGGTTGGCAAACACGTCGGCATCAATGGGTGTTTCGATGGCTCCCGGTGCGATATTGTTGATAGTAATGTTATAGGGCGCCAGTTCCAGAGCTACTGTGCGCGTTAGCATGCGCACGCCGCCTTTTGCGCAGACATAGGGAACATTCTGGGGCATGGGCAATTCTTCGTGAACCGAGGAAATATTGATGATGCGCCCGGCTACCTTCTCTTTGATCATCTCGCGCGCCGCCGCCTGCGTGCCAAAAAATGTACCTTTCAGATCGATGCTGACAACACGATCAAACATTTCCTCGCTGACATCCACAAATGGTGAGTGAATCTCCATACCGGCATTGTTGACCATGATGTCGAGGCGATGAAAATGGTCGACCGTCTGCTGGACGAGGGCATAGACCTGCTGAATGTTTGAAACATCGGCCTGAATGACAATGGCAGTACCACCATTCTGCTCGATGGCCTGGCGCACCTCCTCAGCTTTAGCCTGATTATGCGCGTAGTTAATGACGACTGCGGCACCAGAAGCGGCGAGGTTAATCGCTATTGCCCGCCCGATACCGCTATCCGATCCGGTGACAATAGCAACTTTCTGCTTGAGGTCTATTTGCATAGTGCGGTGTTCTCCTTTGCTTTTTTGTTGGTATTCCCATCTGTATTAGACAACAGCCCGTCAAGAGGTTACATCTCCTTTAGTTTCTACACGCGAGACACTCCCGACGCCGCTACAGGCAAGACGAAAATTGCATCATAAAGCACTGGTATTCCAACCTCTTCTTGATTATACTTTGTTTAATACCGTCTACTGCCCATTCTTTTCAGAAGCAGAGAGGAATGGCGAAAACGAGAAAGGTCTTAAGCGATGGATGCAAACGAAGAAACCCTGTCATCCCTGCCCGTCGAGGGCAAAACGTTTGGCCCGGTACCAAGTCTTGAGCGAGGAGCGTTGAATCTGATCGACATCGCCACGTCGACCATGGCGAATATTGCTCCCGCTATGAGTTTCTTCTTCAGTTCCGCGCTCATCGCAGGGGCTGCAGGAGTGGCATCGCCGCTCACCATCATCGTAGCGGCCATCGCCATCGCCTTGCTGGGCAATACCCTGTCGGAGTTTTCCCGTTCGATCCCCTCAACCGGCTCCTTCATCACTTTTATCGGTAAAACGTTCGGGCCGGTTATGGCCGTGACCACCACAATCGCAGTCAGCATCGGCTATATTGTTGCCATGTCTTCGGTCATCGACATCTCCGGGGGCTGGACGCAGATCATCCTGCAGCACTACTTCGGCATCAACATTCCCTGGCAGATCCTGACGCTGATCTTCGTTGTCATCGTCTTTTTCCTCATGGTACGCGGTGTACACCTCTCTACGCAGTGGGCCGGCGTCTTCTTCTTTCTGGAAATGGCCGTCCTCCTCCTGGTTTCGATAGCCGTATTTGTTACCCATGCCTCGAAGCTCTCCTTCGCGCCCTTCAATCCGGCTAACATTTCAGGTGGGCTGGCCGGTCTGGGCCTCGGTTTCCCCATTGCTGTCTATATGTTCATCGGCTGGGAAAACTCGGCTTCACTGGCTGAGGAGACCAACAATCCCCGGCGCAACGTCCCCAGGGCCATTTACGCCAGTATCTTGCTCATGGGCGTGAGCTACCTGGTGTTCATGTATGCCACCGTCGTCGCCTTCAATTACAATGTCAACGCGCTCGGCAGCGCCCAACCTGTCCCATTCATTGCGGCGGCTCAGGGCATTTCCGCTCTGCTGGCGGCTCTTGCCTACATTGCAGGCTTTACCTCCACCATGGGTGCGATGATTGCCGGCTCGAATTCACAGGCGCGGCTGATCTTCAATGCTGCGCGTGAGGGATTGTTGCCCTCGTGGATGGCGAAAGTGCATTCACAGCGGCGCACGCCGTGGGTCAGCTTCCTGGTCTTCTCTGGCATTGGCCTCGCCATCGTCTACATCTTCGGCTGGACGGTCGATCCTGTCACCTTCTTCGGCGATATCGCCACGCTCGGCACCATCCTGGTCGCCCTGACCTACCTCGTCTCGAACATTGCGCTGCCCTTCTATTACAGGCGCTACCACCCGGATCAGTTCTCCGTTTTGCGACACCTGATCCTACCCATCCTGGGCGTGCTCGCCATCGGCTTCCCTCTCTGGGGTCTTGTCGAGCCAGGGCAGCCAGCGCCATTCAACTACTTCCCCTGGATAGCTCTGGGCGTCATCGCCGTCGCGCTTGTCTACGCCTTCATCCTTAACCGCAGAGACCCAACGCTGGGAGATAGGGTCGGCTCAATCGTGGCCGACCGCGAATAGCAAGTCCTTGTGGGAAAACAGAGCAAAACAGTTTCTGGCATCTGATGAAGGTGCCAGAAACTATCGGTTACACCGCGCCGCATCGTACACTTTATCGGCCATCAGGAGTTTTCTCGCTCTCTGCTAGCCCTGGTTGCTGGTAGATGCTATGGTATGAGAGGCATTGCCATTAGGTTGGCTAGAAGGAGTTGTTGAAGGTTGAAGCCCGCCGTGAGCGCGTTCCGGTGGAAGATGCTGGTGATGGAAAAGGCGGTTAGCGAGCAAGGCGTGATTATTGGTCATGGCGACCTGCATGGACTCGATAATACGCTCAAGCTGCTCAATGCTGTTAAAAACTTCCTGCATGGTCGTCAGGTTGCCGCCGTTGGATTGCGGTTGCAGGGGCACAAATCCTTGCTGTTGTGCAACGAGCATTTGCAAATGCGCCACGAGATGCTGCTGCTCATCTTTGAGCGCTGCCTGCATAGTGTCCTGTACCATCGACTGCATTGCTGCTCTGAGCGTTGCCAGACGCTCATCCAGGGCTTTGCCAAAAATTGCCAGCAAGTCGTCCCAGGGAAGATCGGTCTGCACCTCAATAGCCTCGAACGGAGGCCCCTGCTCATCCAGTCCCCTCGCTTCCTCCGACAATTGCTGCTCAAGCTGTTGCCGCAAGAGTTGTTCGATGGCAAGCAGGCGCGTCACAAGAGCTTCATCCACGATATCCGTAAGGTCTTGCTGCTCTTGCTCCTGCCAGCGCTCAAATTCCTTGCCCATTGCTCGCGTGAGGTCAAGCTGCTGCACGCCAAATTTCTGAATCAGCGCGTCGTTGAGCGCCTGCCGCTGCTCGACAAATTTCTGGCCCAGCAGCCGGATCACCTCTTGCTGCACGGAGACAAGACGCAGCTCAAAACCGCGCTGCAGGCTATGGAGGCGCAGGTCAAGCATGTGCTCCATGTCGCGACGATGGGCAGTGAGTCTCTGCTCAAGAATGCTATTGAAAGCGCGTAATTCATCTTCGGTGAACGACATAGGCCACTTCCCTATTCCTTGCTTTCTTCCCTGAAACTCTCATATTACCACAGTATAAAAGCTGTGATACTGCTGTGTCAATGCTATCAGGTAATTTGACCCTGGTTGGCTACTATA
>Ga0209061_1001236_pt1 | contig 44922 bp, 41 predicted proteins | sample Coa_R1_10_FD_187157 | JGI IMG/M metagenome (GOLD analysis project Ga0209061, IMG submission 187157) | Surface soil microbial communities from Centralia Pennsylvania, which are recovering from an underground coalmine fire - Coalmine... | ecosystem: Environmental > Terrestrial > Soil >...
TCAAACAGGCATCCCCGCCATTGACGACGGCCGACGGATGGTGCTCCCGGAAATGCTGCAACGCTTTTTTTAAAAGTCGTTCTCCATCGTCAGCTGGCCGATCTTCCGCTCCAACTCCGCGATGCGCCGGGCCTCATCGACGGCCGGCAGCGCAGCTCCGCGCCGACTAATTCCCGGAAACGCCAACTCTCCCTTGGCCCGCCACTCGCTCCGCCAGCGTTCGTCCAGCGGCTACCGCCAGCATGGCGCAAACCGCCGGCGTTTTCATCCCTCGTTGTGCCGCTCCCGCCTGGGCGGCATGGGGGAGTCACACAATTTTTAGCGAAATTTTCGATTGATTCTGTGACACTTAGCCTTTTCCGCCGCCTTCTGTAACAATTCCGCCTGCTATAAGAGGCTTGGCAGGTTTCACCGCTTCGGTCGCCTTGCCCCGTGAGATTCCGGGGGGAGCGGTCGCACTAAACAATCTTGGCTAGGAGGAACGTTTCGTTTGCCCGCACATTCGGAGGTTACGAAGAAACAGATTCTTGTGGTCGAAGATGAAGGCCTGATTGCCGCCGATCTGCAGCGGCGGCTTGAGCGCCTCGGCTATTCCGCCCCGGCGATCGCTCATACTGGCGAAGAGGCTCTGGGCTTCGCGCGCGCCACGCCGTTTGACCTGGTCCTCATGGATATCCGCCTCAAGGGCTCCCTCGATGGCATTGCGACCGCGGACCGCCTCAAGACGGAGCTGCAGGTGCCGGTCGTCTATCTCACCGCCCATGCCGACCAGGAAACCTTGAAGCGCGCCAGGCTCACCGAGCCCTTCGGGTACGTGATCAAGCCGATTGCCGATGCTGGTTTGCGCAGCGCCGTGCAAATCGCCATTTACAAAAGCGAAATGGAGCGCCGGCTGCGCACCAGCGAGGCTTGGCTCGCCGCTACGCTGAATAGCGTTGGCGACGGCATTATCGCTTGCGACACCTGCGGGCAAATCGCGTTCCTGAATCCGGTTGCCGAGCAGCTCACCGGATGGCAGAGCACTTCCGCCAAAGGCAAGATGCTCATGGATGTCCTGCAGCTCTTCGAAGAAGGGTGCCGCCAGCCCGCCAAAAACCCCGTCTTCGATCTCTTCCCGGGTGAAAATCGCGTCTACTCGCTGGTCTCCAAAACCGGCGAGGAATTCACGGTCGAGATTGGCTGTGTGGAGAACCGCTCCCCCGATGCGCGGAATGCCGGGCTGCTCGGCTCCATTCTGGCGCTTCGCAATGCCGGGCCGCGCCGCGAGCTCGAACGCCGCCTGGTTCAATCGCAGCGCATGGACGCCGCCAGCGCTACCGCGGGCGGGCTGGCCCACGATTTTAATAACCTGCTCATGATCATACTGGGTGGCGCCGAAGAACTGCTCCGCACCCTTACCGGGCCGGAGCGTTCCGTCGCCGCCGATATCCGGCAGGCTGCCTCCATTGCCAGTTCCATCACCAGCCAGCTTTTGCTTCTCAGCCGCCGCGAATCGCCGGGCACCGAAGTGATCAATCTCAACGAAATCGTTTCCGAAATGCAGCCTCTGCTCTCCCACACTCTGGGGAAGAATCGCTCCTTAGTCGTTGATCTCGGCTCCCCCGAAGCCTTCCTCCAGGGGAATCGTGGCAATCTGAAGCAAGTCTTGCTGAACCTGGCGCTGAATGCCCGCGATGCCATGCCCGCCGGCGGCGCACTGCGCATTTCGACTACCGTGATCGAAATCGACGAATACAGCCGCGAAGCGCGCCGCTATCGCGCCGGCCGCTACGTGCGCCTGTGCGTCGCCGATACGGGCCACGGTATGGACGAAGCGACCCTGGCGCGCATCTTCGAACCGTTTTTTACAACCAAAGCCGCTGGCGCCACCACGGAAGCACCCGGCGCCGGCCTCGGCCTCTCCATTGTGCATAGCATTGTGACCCGGAGCGGCGGCTATATCTCCGCCTCGAGCGAGCCTGGCCGCGGCACCACGTTCGAAATTCTTCTCCCCTCCATCGGCACGCTGCAGGCCGCCTTGGATGCGGCCTCCTCGCCGGGCACGGTGCTGCTGGTGGAAGAGGAAAGACAGGTACGCCGTATGGTGCACACCCAGCTCGACCGCGATGGCTTTCGCATCCTCGAAGCTTCGAGTGCGGCGGATGCCGAAGCGCTCGCCGCCGCCTGGCGCGAGCCTGTTGAGGTGCTCGTCACTGACGTCGTGATGGAAAGCGGAAACGGGCTGGAACTCGCGCGGCGGCTGGCTGACCGCTACCCCGGGTTGAAGACTGTGTTCATTTCCGGTTACCGCCGGCAAGCAGCCGGCGAGTTCCCCGGGAATGCAGCCGAATCGCTTTCCAAGCCCTTCCCGCCTGCCGAGCTGGTTCGCAGAGTTCGTAAGCTGTTGGGGAATCCGGCGCTCCAGACGGTCTAATGAACGCTCTCGCCCTTGCTTTGGTGCTACTGAGCGCTTGTCTTTGCGCTCTCTTGTACCGCCTTTCGGCTCGCCAGAAACAGGCGCACGAGCATCTGCGCAAAAGCCAAACCCGTCTGGCCGCCGCTCTGGCCGAATCGGAAGCCAACCACAGTCTTTTATCGGCCGTGTTCGCCGCGCAGACCGAGCCGCTTCTGGTCTACGGCGCCGATGGCGCGGTGGTGCGCACCAATCCCGCCGCGCACCGGACCTGGGGTTTCGACCCCACCGGCTGGCATCACTCCGAAGTCATGGCGAAGCTCGGTATTTCCCCCGAACCCGGGCCCAGCCTCACCCAAAGAGCGCTCACCGGCGAAGCCACTGTGAACAGCGAAGTGAAGGCCGCCCAGCGCGTTCTCGAAATGTCGTCCGCCCCCATGCGCGATTCCGAGGGCCGCATCATCGGAGCGGTAGTCGTTGCGCACGACGTTACCCGCCGCCACCGCATGCGTTCCGCCCTCGAAATGATGGTGCGCGATCTCGAAGCCGCCCTTCAGGAAAAAACCATCCTTCTCAAAGAAGTCCATCACCGCGTGAAGAACAATCTCGCCGTGATCTCCAGCGTGCTCGCCATGAAGGCCGGTGCCACTCCTATCGCCGAAGCCCGCCAGGCGCTCGAAGACAGCCAGATGCGCATTCGTTCCATTGCCCTGATTCACGAACATCTCTACGGGCTCGATAATCTCGATTCCATCAATTTCGCCGGTTACGCCGAAGAGTTGCTCCGCGAGTTGGCGGAGATTCTGGCGATCGAGCCCTGGCGCGTGGCTGTGTCGAGCGATCTCGCGCCGGTCGAACTGGCCGTGGATCTCGCCGTCCCGTGCGGCCTGATTTTGCACGAACTGGTTACCAACGCTTTCAAACATGCCTTTCCGGGAAACCGCCGTGGGGAAGTGCGCGTGAGTTTCCGCGAGTGCGAGCCGGGCACACTCCAATTGACCGTCGAAGATAACGGCATCGGCTTCGAGCTTCGTTCCCCGGAGGCGCTCGCCGGCGGCAAATCCCTGGGCCTCCGCATCGTCCAGATTCTCGCCCGCCAGTTGGATGCCACGTTCCAGCAGGAATCGGCGCCCGGCGCGCGCTTCGTGCTTCGTTTCCCGTCGCGGTTACACTGAGTAGTTCACCGCATGCAAATCGAAGGCAAGGTGCTCCTCATCACCGGCGCGTCGCGGGGTATCGGCGCGGCCTGCGCCGCTGAGTTTGCCCGCGCCGGAGCCAGGCTGGCCCTGACCGCGCGGTCTCCAGTCGCTGGTTCCCAATCCTACGGGAAAACCGCTTTCCAGCAACGAGCTCGTGGCGGCCCTATCCCTCCCGAGGTCGTCCGTGGCCGCCGGTTCGCCATTTCCGCCGCGGACTGCGCCGCCACTATCCGCCGCGGCGTGGAGCGCGACGCGCGCACGGTGGTCATCCCGGCGGCCGCATGGCTGCTGGTCTGTGCCATGCGCCTGTTCCTCTCCTCGATGGAATCGCAACTGGTCCGTATGGCTCAAGTATGAACCTCCAACTCAAGCGCACACCCGGTATTTACATCGTGGGCTTCATGGGCTCCGGCAAATCCGTGGTCGGCCGCCTCCTCGCGCATCGGCTCGGCTGGAGCTTTTTCGATCTCGATCACGAAATCGAAGCCGCCGAGAAAACCGCCATATCGGCAATTTTCGATACCCGTGGCGAGGCCGAATTCCGCCGCATCGAGACCGGCGTGCTGCGCCGGCACGTAGCCGCCGTCGAGCAAGGGCGCCCGGCGGTGGTTGCCCTGGGCGGTGGCGCTTTCGCGCAGGAGGAGAATCGCAACCTGCTCGCCGGCCGCGGTATCACTATCTGGCTCGATTGCCCCTTCGACGTGGTCTCACGGCGCGTGGCGCAGGCGTCGCATCGCCCGCTGGCGCGGGACCCCCAGCGCTTCGCCGCTCTTTACCAGGAGCGCCTCAAATCTTACCGCGTGGCGGACATCCACATCCCCATCGCCTCCGACGATCCCGCCGACGCCGTAGCCAAGATCTTGGCCGCGATTCGTGGCTTGGACCAGAAAGCTGCTCTCCTCCAATGAGCGTGCGCCAATTGCGGCGGCAGGCGCTTGCCATCTTCCGCGCGGCGCTTCACGCGGCCGATCCATTCGCCGCCGTCCAGCGCCATCTCGAAAAGCTGGATGTCTCTTCCTATCCCCGCATATATGTGATCGGCGCCGGAAAGGCCGGAGCATCCATGGCCGCTGCCGCCGAACGCGTCCTGGGAAAGCGCATCGCTGGGGGGCTCATCAACGTCAAAGATGGCCATACGGCCCATCTCCGCTGCATCGAGTTGAACGAATGCGGCCACCCCGTGCCCGATTCCCGCGGGGTTGCGGGCGCGGAGCGCATGGCGCAAATTGCCGCAACGGCCGGCCCCAACGACTTAGTGCTTTGTCTGATCTCCGGCGGCGCCTCCGCGCTCCTGCCGCTTCCCGCCCCGCCTCTCACGCTCGCCGCCAAGCAGCGTGTCACCCGCATGCTGCTCGCCTCGGGCGCCGATATCCACGAATTCAACACTGTCCGCAAGCACCTCTCCCGCATCAAAGGCGGGCAACTCGCCCGCCTCGCCTGGCCCGCCCGAGTGGAAGCGCTTTTGCTGTCCGACGTGATTGGCGACGATCCGGGCGTAATCGGCTCCGGCCCCACCGCTCCCGACCATACGAGCTTCGCGGACGCCGCCCGCATCTTCGATCGTTACGGGATCCGCAACCGTTTGCCCGCCTCCGTCCGGCGCCGCATCGAGCAAGGCATCCACGGCGAAGTTCCCGAGACCCCCAAGCCGGGCGACCCGATCTTCCGCCACGTTTCGAACACGATCGTAGGCAGCAACCGGCTCGCGCTCGATGCCGCCGCCCGCCATGCCCGCCGGCTCGGTTTCCGCACCCTGGTACTCTCCAGCGAAATCCAGGGCGAAACCCGCGAGATCGCCCGCATGCATGCCGCAATTGCGCGCGAAGTGATCCGGTCCGGCCACCCCGTCCGCCCTCCGGCGTGTATCATTTCCGGTGGCGAGACTACGGTGACCCTGCGCGGCAAAGGCCTCGGCGGCCGCAACCAGGAATTTGTGCTCGCGGCCGCGGCGGATATCGCCGGACTTCCCAATACCGTGGTGTTCAGCGCCGGCACCGACGGCACCGATGGCCCCACCGATGCGGCCGGCGCTGTAGCCGATGGCGCCACACTGCGGCGCAAGCCCGATGCCGCGCTTTATCTGCGCGGAAACGACTCATATCGCTACTTCGAAGCATTGGGAGACCTGGTGAAGACTGGACCCACTCTCACCAATGTGATGGACGTGCATATCGTGCTGGTAGGAGCCCCATCGTGAGCTTTTTTCGCAAGGAAGTGATCGATTTCGCGCTCGCCCACGAAACCCGCCGTCACATCGCCGAGCAGCGCGCCTGGATTGAGCGCGAGCCCGGCAATCCGCATCCGTACAAAAACCTGGCGCAGCTTTATCGCATGGAAGGCCGCCAGGAAGAAGCGCTCGGGCTTCTGCTGGAAGCGGTCCGGCTGGATCCAACATTTGCCGGAGCCCACGTCGAGCTTGCCCAAATCTACGCAATTCGCGGCGACAACCGCGCTGCCTGGCGCCACGCCCGCGCGGCGGAAGCGCAGGGCGACCGCAGCGCTGTGGACCTGCTGGAACGTCACGCCATGCCCGATCCTTAACGTTTACATCCGCTCACATCGGCACTCACCGGTGAAGTTTCGCACTACGGCCCCCAAGTATTTTCCGTAGGCGCTTGTTTGCCTTTACCGCTCCCGGTAAGCTGATTTTCAAGCGGCCCGGCGAACCGCGAGTTCCCCAGAAGACATGCGAGCCGTAGGACCCTTTGCCTTCTATGAAAAACCGTGAAGACGCTGTATGCGCGCTCCTCGTGGGCGAATATGACGACAACCGGTTGCTCATCCATCAGGTCTTCCGCGATGCCGGCTGGCGGCTCTACGAAGCCCGCGACTGGAAAAGAGCCCAGGAACAGTTGGATCAAGACCCCGTGCATGTGGTAATCACCCGCTCCCAATGTCCGGGCGGAGATTGGAAAAAAGTGCTTAAAAACCTGCTGGCGCGGGCCCACCCTCCCCAACTGATCGTCACCTCCCGCACGGCCGATGAGCAGCTGTGGTCGGAGGTGCTCAACTGCGGCGGGTACGATCTGCTCGCCGAACCCTTCCACCGCGATGAAGTGGAACGTGTCGTAGCCGCCGCCCGCCGCCATTTCGGCCCACACTAGGCAATGGCCGCCGGATCTCCGGTGCGCCAGTCGGTGGCCTGAGCACAGTTACTCCGGCAGAAAATCGTCGTCCATCACAGATGCGTCAGCAGCCGCGAAAGCTGGTTTTCCAGCCCACGTGCCTGTTCTTTCCCTAAACTTTCGATCTCCTCGACCAGACCCGGTATTTTCCCGGGTCTCAGGTCGAGGCTGTAACCTCTACACACAAAATGTAGATAAATTTCTTGACGTGGCACTATATGTTGGGGCATGATTACGAAGTCGCCTCTTTCTAACGAACTTTCGGAGAATTCACAATGGGTCAGCTTTCCGTAGATCTGAATGCGAAAATAGAAGCGTTGAACACCAAAATTAGTATCAAATCCCGCACCGGTTTAGTTTTTCCGCGGTACTTCACGGCTAAGCTGGAACCCGGCAAAACCCCTTACGATGCCGTACAGTGGGAGACTCGCACCGCCTCTATCGGTAACGATAAGGGCGCGGTTATCTTCGAGCAGCGCGATGTGGAGGTGCCGGCCGACTGGTCGCAAACCGCCACCAACATCGTTGCCAGCAAGTACTTCCACGGTAAACTCGGCTCTCCGGAGCGGGAAACCAGCGTTGCCCAACTGGTGGAGCGCGTGGTCAATACCATCGCCGGCTGGGGCCAGAAGGACGGCTACTTCCGCACCGCGGCGGACGCGGAGAATTTTCGCGCCGAACTGGCCCACCTGATGCTCACCCAGAAGGCCTGCTTCAACTCGCCCGTCTGGTTCAATGTGGGCACGCGCGAAACCCGCGGCTATGGCTGGATTTATGATGAAACGGCCAACCGGATTAAAAAACTCGAATCCGGCGCCGGCGCGCGCCCGCAGTGCTCGGCCTGCTTCATCGTTTCCGTCAAAGACTCGCTCGAATCCATTCTCGACCTCGCCAAGACCGAAGGTATGCTCTTCAAGTGGGGGTCGGGCACGGGCACCAACCTTTCCGCCCTGCGGGAGGAAGACGCAATTCTCTCCGGCGGCGGCCGCGCCTCCGGCCCGCTCTCCTTCATGAAGGGCTTCGACGCCTTCGCCGGCGTGATCAAATCGGGCGGCAAGACCCGCCGCGCCGCCAAAATGGTGATCCTCAACGCCGACCACCCCGATATCGAGCAATTCATCTGGTGCAAGGCCAAGGAGGAGAAGAAAGCCCACACGCTGGTGGAAGCGGGCTACGATCCTTCGCTAGATGGCGAAGCCTATAGTTCCATTTTTTTCCAGAACGCCAACAACTCCGTGCGGGTCACGGACGATTTCATGGAAGCCGCCGAACGGGATGGCGAATGGTGGACCAAATCCGTGGTGAGCGGCCAGCCCGTCAAACGTCACAAGGCCCGCGACCTGATGCGCCAGATCGCCGAGGCCACGCACCAATGCGGCGATCCCGGTATGCAGTTCGATACCACCGTGAACCGCTGGAATCCGTGCAAAAACACGGCGCGCATCAATGCCTCCAACCCCTGCTCCGAGTACATGTTCCTCGACGATTCGGCCTGCAATCTCTCGTCGCTGAATCTGATGAAATTTGTGGGGCCGGACGGCCAGTTCGATGTGGAGGCCTTCCGCCACGCGGTCGACACCATGATCCTGGCGCAGGAAATCATCGTGGACAACGCCAGCTATCCCACGGAAAAGATTGGCGAAAACTCGCACAATTTCCGGCCGCTGGGCCTGGGATTCGCCAATCTGGGCGCGCTGCTCATGTCGATGGGCCTGCCCTACGATAGCGACCAGGGCCGCGATTTCGCCGGCGCCATTACCGCCATCATGTGCGGCCAGGCTTACCTCACCAGCTCTCACATTGCGGAAACCACCGGACCGTTCCCCGGTTACGCCGCAAACGAACTGCCGTTCCTGGAAGTGATCCGCATGCACCGCGATGCCGCGGCACGCCTTAACCGCAACAACCTGCCTACGGCCATGTTTCAGGGCGCGCAGCAGTGTTGGGAGGAAGCCTACGAATCCGGCCGCCGTTTCGGATACCGGAACGCGCAGGTGACGGTGATCGCTCCGACCGGCACCATCGGTTTCATGATGGATTGCGACACCACGGGCATCGAACCGGATCTCGCCCTGGTCAAGTACAAGAAATTAGTAGGGGGCGGCGTCATCAAAATCGTCAACAACACCGTGCCGCAGGCTCTGATCAAGCTGGGCTACTCGCCCGACCAGGTGGAGGCGATCATCAGCCACATCGATTCCACGGGCACCATCGAAGGCGCCCCGCACCTCAAGCCCGAACATCTTCCCGTTTTCGATTGCAGCTTCCGCCCGCAGAACGGCACCCGCTCGATCCATTACATGGGGCACATCAGGATGATGGCCGCCGTGCAGCCCTTCATTTCCGGCGCAATCTCGAAGACCATCAACATGCCGGAAGAATCCACGGTGGAGGAGGTGATGAGCGCCTACACGGAAAGCTGGAAGCTCGGCTTGAAAGCCGTGGCCATCTACCGCGACAACTCGAAGAAGGTGCAGCCGCTCAGCTCCGGCGCTGGTAAGGGTGAAAAGAAAGCCGCCAGTGCGGTTGTGCCGGCCGCGCCGGCGACGGTTGAGAAAATCGTGTACCGCCCCGTGCGCCGCAAGCTTCCCGATGAGCGCCGCTCTCTCACGCACAAGTTCTCGATCGGCGGCCACGAAGGCTACATCACGGTGGGCATGTACGACGATGGCCAGCCGGGCGAAATCTTCATCACCATGGCCAAGGAAGGCTCGACGATTTCCGGCCTGATGGATTCGCTAGCCACGGCCATCAGCTTCAACCTGCAATACGGCGTGCCGCTCAAGTTCCTGGTGGACAAGTTCGCGCACGTCCGCTTCGAGCCCAGCGGCTGGACGGGCAACCAGCAGATCCCCTACGCCAAGTCGATCATGGATTACATATTCCGCTGGCTGGGCGCCAAATTTCTGGGCCCCGAGTACGCCGTAACCGAAGCCGGCGAAGCGCCAGTCCTGCGCGCCACTGAATCCGATCCTCAGCAGGACCTGCCCTTCACCTCCGCTGTCACCGACGCCCCTCTTTGCGCCGAATGCGGCTCGATTATGACTCGCAACGGGAGCTGCTATAAGTGCGGCAATTGCGGGGGGACGAGCGGGTGCAGCTAGGGTCCGGCGCGCCCAAGACGAGATGGCAAGGATCGGCGCGGAGCGAAGTGCCCCGTCCCGTTCTGAGTCCTCGTTCCAGAGCGACGAGGGTTGCGCCGCGCTTTTTAATGCTGTAATCTGTTTTCTGTTTCCCGGAGACGCTATGGCCTATAAACTGAACGTGAACGGGCGCGTCACAACGGTGGATGTAACACCGGACACGCCTCTGCTGTGGGTAATCCGTGACGTGCTGAAGCTGCACGGCACCAAATATGGATGCGGAATCGGCCAGTGCGGCGCCTGCACGGTACACCTCGGCGGCCGCGCCGTCCGCTCCTGCCAAACTCCGGTTTCCGCCGCCACCAGCGCACCGATCGTGACCATCGAAGGGCTATCCGAGAATGGCACGCATCCGGTACAGCTAGCGTGGCAGGAAATCGACGTGCCCCAATGCGGCTATTGCCAGGCTGGACAGATGATGTCGGCGGCCGCATTGCTGGCGAAGAATCCGAAACCCTCGGATGGCGATATTACCTCGGCGATGAACGGGAATCTGTGCCGCTGCGGCACGTATCTCCGGATTCGTCAGGCGATCCACAAGGCGGCGCAACTCGCCAACACGGCTTCGGCCAAGACCGTGCAGACAGCCGCCGTCAACGGGCTTAAATAGGGGAGGCAGACACCATGCGCATCGATCGTCGTTCTTTTCTCAAAGTAACCGCGGCATCGGGCGGCGGGCTGCTGCTCGGCCTTTATTCACAACCGGAAGCGAAGGCACAGGGCCGCGGACCAGCTCCGGCGCCTCCCGATCCGCACGTCTACGTGAAGATCGGCCGGGACGGCACAACCACCATCATGGCCAAGAATCCGGAAGTCGGCACGGGCGTAAAAACCATGCTGCCCATGCTGATCGCCGAAGAGCTGGACGTGGATTGGAAGAACGTCAAAATCGAGCAGACCGATTTCGACGATAGGAAGTACGCCGCCCAGTTCACGGGCGGCAGCATGGCGACGCCGACGAACTGGGTTCCTATGCGGCAGGCGGGCGCGGCGGGCCGCGCGCTGCTGATCAAGGCAGCCGCGGAGACGTGGAACGTGCCGGAATCGGAGTTAACCACTTCGGCCGGCAAAGTAATGCACAAGGCCTCGAACCGCTCGCTGGGTTATGGCGAACTAGCGGAGAAGGCGGCATCGATGCCGATGCCCGATCTGCGAACTCTGAAGTTCAAAGATCCGAAAGATTACACGATTATCGGCAAGCCGCTGATGCAGCGGGAACTGCCGGACATCGTCACGGGCAAGCCGATTTTCGGCATCGACATGGAACTGCCGGGTATGCTCTACGCTTCTTACGAGAAGTGCGGGGTGTTCGGCGGCAAAGTAGTGAGCGCGAACCTGGACGAGATCAAGAAGATGCCGGGCGTGCGGGATGCGTTCATCGTGGAGCGGCCGGAAGTGACCGAGCAGCCGCTGCCCAACGATCCAGGCCTCGAAACCGGCATCGCGATCGTGGCGGACACCTGGTGGCAGGCGCAGACCGCGCGCAAGAAGTTGCAGGTGACCTGGGATGAGGGCAAATACGCCAACCAGTCAAGCACCGAATTCGCGCAGCGCGCCGAACAACTGAGCAGGCAAAAACCGCAACAGAGGCTGCGTCACGATGGCGACCCCGAAGGCGCCCTGGCGAGCGCGGCCAAGGTGGTGGAAGGGGCGTATTCGTATCCGTTCATCGCGCACGCGCCGCTCGAGCCGCAGAACTGCACCGCGCACTATCAAAACGGCAAGTGCGAGATCTGGACCAACAGCCAGATTCCGCAAGGCGGCCGCACACTGAGCGCGCGCGCGTTGGGGCTGGAGGACAAGGACGTCACGCTTCACATGGTGCGCGGCGGCGGCGGTTTCGGCCGGCGGCTGACCAACGACTACATGGTGGAAGCGGCGTACATCTCGAAGATGGTCAACGCTCCCGTGAAGCTGTTGTGGTCGCGCGAAGACGATATGGCGCACGATTATTACCGGCCGGGCGGCTTCCAGTATTTGAAGGCAGGTCTGGATAAATCCGGGAAAATCGTGGCCTGGCGCAATCACTTCGTGGGTTTCGGTCACTTCAATCCGGAGACGGGCCAAGTAAAGTTCGCGAACGCGGCGGCCATGGGGCCGACGGAGTTTCCGCAGCGCTTCGTTCCGAACTACGCCCTCGACGCCACGGTAATGGATTTCGGGAAGAAGACCGGCGCTCTGCGTGCTCCAGGCAGCAACTCGTTCGCTTTCGTGATCCAGTCGTTTATCGACGAACTGGCACACGCGGCGGGTAAGGATCCGGTGGAGTTCCGGCTGGCTCTGTTGAACCAGGGCGCGCCGCTCGAACCTCCCGCCGGTGGCCGTGGCGGGTTCGGCGCTCCCGGTTTGAATGCCGACCGGATGAAGGCAGTGGTTCAACTGGCGGCGGAAAAATCGGGCTGGGGCAAGAAATCGCCCGGCGGCACCGCCAAGGGTATTGCCTTCCACTACAGCCATCTTGGCTATTTCGCGGAAGTGGCCGAAGTCAGCGTTCATTCAGGCAATAAGCTCAAAGTGCATAAGGTCTGGGTGGCGGCCGATATCGGCAGCCAGATCATCAACCCGAGCGGCGCCGAGAATCTAGCTCAAGGCGCTGTTATCGATGGCTTGAGCGAGTTGATGGCTCAGGAAATCACCATCGAAAAGGGCCACACCGTTCAAACCAACTATCACCAGCACCCGATGCTGCGCATGGCGCAAGTGCCGGAGATCGAAACCCACTTCCTGAAGACGAACAATCCGCCGACCGGACTAGGGGAGCCGGCTCTGCCGCCACTGCTGCCTGCCGTGACGAACGCCATCTTCACGGCGACGGGCAAGCGCATTCGCAGCACGCCGCTTTCGAAGAGCGGGTTTAGCTGGGCGTAGCGATGTCTCGATTCTGGGCGGGGCTGATTCTGTTTTCGGTTTCAGCTTCCGCCCAGGATGTTCGTTCCGTAAGTTCCCCCAACGGCCAAATCGAGTTCCGCGCCTTCCAGGCCGTGCCCGCGCCCGGCCAGTGGGATCGGCTCGCCTATCAGGTTCTGTACAAAGGCAAGCCGGTAATCGACACGTCCTTCATCGGCTTCGAGATCCGCGACCAGAATCCGCTCGGCGAAAAACTAGGGTTGATTGGCGAAAAGGCCTCGAAGGGCGGGCGGTATAACTCGCTGTTTCTCGATTACCTGCAGAATGGCACCACAGGCCGCCGCTTTACTCTGGAAGCCCGCGCATTCGATAGTGGCGTCGCTTTCCGGTATATCATCCCGAACAGCAATCCCTTAGCGGAGATCTTCATCCAAAACGAAGACACGGAGTTCCGTTTTCCGGAAGACGTGGAAACTTTTCCCTCTCTGTTACCCGATTTCGGCGAGCCGGCCAAACCGGCAGGCGCGATGAAACTCAGCCAGCTTTCGCCGGATGCGATCATCGCTACGCCGTTCGTAGCCGAAGAATCTGGCGGTGTGTGGATTTCGATTTCCGAAGCGGCCGATAAGGTATATCCCCGGCTCTATCTCAATCCGGAAGGGGACTTGACACTGGAGACCACTCTTCCGCCGCTGCCGAACGATCCCAAACTGGCGCTGGACACAACCACGCCGCTGGTGTGCCCGTGGCGCATGATTGCGATCGGAACTAGCCGCGAAGCGGTGAGCGGGGCGGGACCGGCGATTGCGGAGCCGTGAGGCGCGGAGGACCGCTTCCCCACGGTGGCGGCTCCGGCCAGCCAAACCTTTTTGCAGGTTTTGCGTATAAACCCTGCAAGGAGGCCGCATGAGTTTTCGCCGCAGTTTCGAAGTGGCCCTATTAGCGTTTGGAATTTCGTTTTACGCCGCGCCCGCGTTTCCACGCGAGGTCGGATCGTTCGACCGTACGCTGCGCGTTACCGGAGCGGTGGACCTGGAGGTGGCGACCGGTGCCGGGCACATCACGGTGCGCCAGGGGAGCGGTAACAGCGTTCACGTCCACGGGATCATCAGCGCCTCGGACTGGGATTTTCGCGGGGCGGAACAGCGAGCGCGGGAAATTGAGAGGAACCCGCCGATTTACCAGAACGGCAACTCGATTCGGGTGGAGCGGATGAGCGATTATTCCGGCAGGAACCTTTCCATCTCGTACGAAATTGAAACTCCGGCCGAAACCTCTGTGCGCGCGCGCACGGGATCGGGCGAGGAAACCGTCGAAGGGCTTCGGGGCCCTGTGACCGCGAGCACCGGCTCGGGGAGCATCCGGGTATCCAGCATCAGCGCCGAGGTGCGGGCCGATACGGGTTCTGGAGGTATTGAACTCGAAAATATTCAGGGCCGGGTATCAGCCAGCACCGGCAGCGGAGGCATACGAGGCAGAAATCTTATGGCAGAGGTAGTGGCGCGCACGGGATCGGGTGGCGTGCAGCTGCAACTTCCCGCGAATGGCGGCTTCGACCTGCACGCCCGGACGGGTTCCGGGGGCGTGACCGTAGGGCCGCCAATCACAATGGATAGCTTTTACACTAACCGCCACGAGGTGCGGGGCCGGATTCGGGGGGGAGGACCATTGCTCGAGCTGACCACTGGTTCTGGAGGAGTGGACGTGGAGTGAACGCAGCCTAAAAGCTTGGCAATTCGCATGCGGTTTGAAACACAGGATGACGCCGGCATCCCCGGAATCTGGAGGAGAACCGTATGTGGGCTCAAGTGTGGGGTTACTGGGGTTGGGGTTGGTGGTTATTCGGGGCCATCATCTTCCTGCTAGTGATCTGGCTGATTGCGACGGCGGCCGGCCGCGGGCACGCGGTTACACCCGAGGAAAAGATTTTGCGGGAGCGGTACGCCCGCGGTGAGATCTCGATCGAAGAGTACCGCCAGCGGCTGCGGGATTTACGGCGGGCGGCGTAGTAGCTGTAGCGCGGGGCTCTTTTTTGAAGATTGCGCTGCTTGCGCTAGGGTCTCCCGCGGAAGAGAAACACCAGCTCGATTACCAGGATAATGACCACAACCAGCTCGAGGAGGAAGGCGCGCCCCTGGTGGTATTGGTCCATCATGAAGCCGTAGAGATCGCCGGCGCTTTCGAGTTTCTGCTCGACAAGGCCGCGGTAATCGGGGACGCCGATGCGGGCGGCGGCCATGCGGTAAAGGCGGGCAGCGAACATGTCGCTAAGGAACTTGATGGAGTTATCGACCCGCTCGGTGAGTTCGCGCACGTCCAGGCGAATGGTGTTGAGGCGTTCGGCCTCGTGGGCCAAGCGCCAGCGGGCGCGGAAACTGGTGCCGCGCTCGATGGAACGGTAAGCATTCATCAGAAGGTTGGTGAGGAGGGCGTCGTAATGGCGGAACTCCAGCAACTGGGTATTGGCGTATTCGAGTAGCTGGATGGTGGGGGCGGCGCCTTCCGGGGTATCGTAGATCAGCGAAGCGGACCAGCCTGTGACGAGCAGATCGGATTCGTAGTAGGACATTTGGGCACTGAGGATTTCCGCCCGCTCGGCGGCGGAAAACACGGCCCGCTCACCGCGCACCATCTGGGCGATGGCCTCCCCATGTTTTTCCAGTAGTTCGGTGGCCGAAACGACGCGATTATCGCAGTCGCGGATCTGGCGCAAGTGAAAAATGAAGTAGTCCTCGGTGAGGCGCTCCTGGTAGGGCTTCGAAAGGGCGGGCGCGGCGCGTTCGAGCAGCGGGCGGAGAGCATCGTTGGCGCGCTGTTCGAGATCGGGCGCGTTCATCCAGCGGGCAGCCAGTTGAATGCCTTCGTCCCAGCCGCCCTCAAAGGGGATTTCCACCAGGAGACTGACGACGCCGTAGTCGTAGTAGGCCACGCGGCCCTCGCCGAATGCGGCTTTGATCGGCTCCATAACAGGCGGGCGCTCGAATTGCACATACTCGGGCGCGTGGCGCAGCGCCGGCTCGCGCCCGGGAGGCGGAGCGCCCACCAGGCGGCGCAGTTGATCGAGCCGAATCTCTTCCGCCACCTCGTACAGGAACAGGACCGAGAGCGAACCGGCCACGGAAATGCCAGCAGAGCTTTGATCCACGCATCCCGATTATAAAAGGGGAGGTAAGCAGCGGCCGCGGCGGGCGGGACGAGCGGAGGCGCCGCCTATCGCAAAGAGAGCATCGCCACGCCGCCGGCGACCAGGAAAGCCCCCAGCCAGCGCTGCCAGTGGATATCTTCTTTCAAAACAAATTTGGCCAGAATGGTTTCGAGAATATAGCTGCCGGCGGTGGCCGGAATGGCGAAGCTCAGCGGCGCGATGGAGAGCAGCGAAAGCAGCGCGAAAAAGGCGATGGCCATGAAGACGATGCCGCCGATCACGTACCGGTTATGCGCGAGCGAGCGCAGCAGGCGGCGCAACGCCGAGGGGTGAAAATCGCGCACGTGCCCATGCTGGCGCATGCCGAAAGCATCGAGCAGGTCTCCACAGGTGTTGCAGACGATAATCACCAGGACGAGCAGCCACTTCATGGGACTTCATCGTGATCGCCGGGGGCTGTGCGTGGCCGCGTGCGGCCTACCACGATGACGCCCAAAACGATCAGGCCGATGCCGCCCCAGTGAGCCGCCGAGACGTGTTCTTTGAGCGATACGACGCCCAGAACGGCGAGCAGGATGTAAGAAGCCGAGGTAACCGGGAGCACATAGGTGAGGTCGGCCCAGCTCAGGAGCGAAAGCTGGCAGACGAGCCAGCCGGCCAGCAGGCATACGCCGAGAATGATCCAAAAGTTGCCGAAGACTTTCAGGTAATCGAGCGGCGAGAAGGACACAATTTCGCCTTCCGAACGCATGCCCAGATCGAGAAAAAAATTCCCGCTAACATTGAGGGCGATGACGGCGAGAGTTAGCGCGCGGACAAAGAACAAGGAATTTCCATTTGGCATCCCAAGACCCAGGATAGCCTCGCAATCGTCGTGCCGCAAAGCAGGAGAAAGGAGCAAAAGTCAGAATACACCGCCGCCCCGGAGGGATTGAGTTGGAGAGGTGGCTGGGCGTGTCTTACTTCACGCTACGCATCCATTTCAGGATGGGGCCGGTGACGCTTGTGTCCGCGGTATCGGGGGACATCACTTCGGAGATGTGGCTGTGATCCTTAAACGTGACGTACGTGGGACAACGGTTGGCTTTGCATAGTTCATCGCGCAAGGTTTCGGCGAAGGCCGTGATATTCGGCGGGTCGAGTTCGGCGACCGTGAGCATGAACGGCAGCTTGGAATCGATAAGGCCGGGGAGGTTGGAACGGGCGAGGAGGGTGGCCTCATCGGGCTGCGCCTGTTTGCCGCGGCCGGCTCCACCACGCCCGCGTCCGAAAGGCGCGACAGCGGCAGAGGGTTCGCCGTTCGGCTGGCGGCAGGCGGCGAATCCGCCTTGAACGGCGGGCGGCCTGGCGGGGAGGATATTGAAGGCGGGAGGCGACATAAAGACCACGCCTTTGATGCCGACGCCTTCCGGTCCCCACAAATCCTTATGGCCGACATAGGTGCTGACGGGCACATTGCCCGCCGACTGGCACCAGATGAAAACGCGCGCGGCGTTACCCTTGTAGCGGGCGATGTTGGCATGCACCCATTCGACAACGCGGCCGATATCCTTAGCCGGGTCGTCCCACGCCTCACCCGGATGGCGTTGCATATTGACGCCGACCATGCCGCTTTTGACGGCCCAAAGCATGATGTTGTCGTAGAAGGGTTCGCCATTGGGGCCGCCCTGCTGCTTGTTGCCGGCGCCCCCGGAAACATAAATCAGAACGGGAAGCGAGCCGCCGCCTTTTTCGGGCGCGAACACATCGAGCACGTCCTTGGCATCGGGGCCGAACGAAATATCGCGCGCGATGGAAACGCCCTTATAGGGAGGCTTCGGATGCAGAGGGGCGTAAATTTCCGCGGTTTCCGGCACGCACACGCCCCGGCCGATGTTGACCAATTGCTTGGCGATTTCCGGCGGCACCTGTGCCTGGGCCATAGCGGCCAGCCCGGCGGCAATCAGCGCGAAACGAAGCGAATTCTGTAAAAATTTCAAGCGAGCCTCCAGCAACAGGGGAGAGTATATCGCACTTGCCGGCGCGGTTAGTCCCTGAAAAAGGGCGTTTCCTCGCCGCCGCGGAGGATCACGTCGAAGCGGTAGCCGGGCAGGCCATCGGCGGCGAGCGCGTCGTCATGGCGGGCGAAGAGGCGATGGCGCGCGGTTTCCGGCACGCAGCGCAATACAGGATCGTCCGCGGTTGCGGGCGAATCGGAAAAGAAGATGGTCGTCACCATGCGGCGGGTGAGCCCGATGGCGAGGATGGTGAGGTTCGCGTGGGGGCAGCGGGGTGTGCCATCGGGTTCGCGGGAGGCACCGGGGATGACAGTGCGGAAGCGATAGAAGCCTTGGGCGTCCGTGAAGGCGCGGCCGAAGCCGTAGAAGCCGGGGTCGGCATCGGCGTGGCGCGGATCGAGCGGATGGCGGAAGATGCCGCCGGCGTCGGGCTGCCAAAGTTCGAGGATGGTGTGGAAAGTGGGGTGGCCGCCCTCCTCGAGCACTCTCCCGCCGAGCCATATGTGCCGGCCGCGGGCCTGGCGGCCTTCGAACACGGTGAGGTCGTTGCAGTCGTTCACGAAGGCGAAGGGGAAGAAGGGACCGATAGTGCAGAAGGGCGAAACGATTTTGGGATGCAAATCGGGGGTGGTACGCTCTTGTACGGGGGCCTGGCTCATGGAATTTGGGGTGTGCTTCGTTTGCCGCGGAGGACGAAATCGCGGCGGAATTCAAGGATATTGAGATCCTTTGTTACCTTTGTAGGCTGGGGCTCGAAGATGACACGCTGGCGGGCTTCGGGATCAGGGATGGCGTTGAGCAGCAGGTCGGTCTCGTTCAAGGGCTCGCCGGGAAAGTAGATTTGCGTGATGAAGCGATCCATCCAGCATGGACCCAGGATCGAAAAATGGATATGCGGCGGGCGCCACCACCAGTCGTTCGATCCAACGGGATAGCCGCCGGGCTTGATGGTGCGGAAAATGTAGCAGCCTTCGGCATCGGTGAGGAAACGGCCCTGGCCGATGAAATTGGGATCGAGGGGCGCCTGATGGCGGTCGTGCTCGTGGATATATTTGCCGGAGGCGTTGGCCTGCCAGAGCTCGATCATGGCTCCGGCCAGCGGCGCGCCATCTTCATCGGTAATGCGGCCGCTCACCGTGATGAACTGGCCGAGAGCGCGCGGGCCGCCGGGGTAGAGGCAGGAGAAATCGGCGCTGCCCACGGGCAGGCGGCGCTCCAGGTGAATGGGGCCGGTGAGTTCGGAGAGGGTCAGCGGCCGCTCGACAAACGGCTGGGCCGGCATGCGCGTAAAGCTGCGCGGGTAATCTTCGATCTGCCGCCGGGTTTGCGTACGGTCGTCGTAGGGAAGGTACTGGCGCAACGGGGCGTCCTGGTTTACGGGCATAGGGTGATTCTACTTCGCTTCCAAACCCACTGAAGAAACGATGACGCCCAGTTCGCGCTGGTCGCCGTTGGTGCCCGGCGGCAGCGCTTTATCGAGCTGAAAGTCCACCCGCACGGCTTCGGCGCTGAGCAGGTTCGCGGGGATATCGCGCGTGTAAGTGTACTGGCCGGCCTTAGTGTACGTTTCGGGCGCCAGGGCAGAGGGGCCGACCGTTCCGGAAAGGGAAACGGATTTGAGCTTGGAAATTACCGGATCGGGGACAGCGAGCTGCAGGGTCAGCGTGGCGCCGCGCTCCGCTCCGCCGGCCGGCGGTTTTAAAACCACCGAGAACTTCTGGGAAGTCCAGCGCCAGGCGTGTTCCTCGACATCATAGAAGCCGGAGACGAGCTGTGTATCCGATTGCGGGTCGCCGGCGTGAATGATGGAGGCCATCTGCGGCGCCGCCTGGTCGTCCGTCTTTTCGGCTTTGGCCGCGGCCGACGGTTTGCGGCTGCAGGCGGCGAGCGAAAACACCAGCGCCAGCGTCAATCCGAAAGAAAGCAAGTTGGTAAAGCGTAGCGGTTTCATCAATCTCCGATCTTCTCCACTTGCACAAGGCAACTATAAAAGGTAGGGCCGCCGCCCGCATCGGTGAGGCGTTCGGAAGTGAGGACGTTGACGTTAGCCTTGTCGGGCGCGAGTTTCGGCCAGCGGGTAGAAGGCGCGCAGACCACTCCCGGCGCGACGCTCGCATCCACCTCGGCCTTGAGAATGCAGGAGCCGCGGCGATTGAACACGCGCACGGCGTCGGCCGCATGGATGCCGAGCCGCGCGGCATCGGCCGCATGCATGTGCAGCAGGCCGGTTTCGCGGTCGACGCCCGGCCGGTAGCCGAACGTTGAATTCATGCTGTCGTCGTTTTTTGGCGAAATCAGCTCGAAGGGAAATTCCCGGCGCAGTTCGGAATCGCCGAAACGCGATTCGACCGGCGGCTGGTAATCCAATTCTTCCGCGCGGAAATGGCATTTGCCATCGGGCGTGCCGAAGTTGCCCCCGGCAAACGGCTGAAAGGGTTCCGGCAAGCGCAGGCGGATGAAATGCTCCCGATCGAGTTGCTCGAGCGTAATGCCTTTGACGAACGGATGCGGCGAATCGAGCAGCGTGCGGATCATATCGTCTTCGGAATCGCGGAAGCAGGCGTCATCGAAACCCATGCGCCCGGCCAGCAGGCGGAAGATTTCCACGTTCGATTTCGCTTCGCCCGGAGCGGGCAGCGCGGGGCGCGCCATTTGCAAATAGTAGTGGCCGTACGCGAAATAGATGTCGGTGTGTTCGAGGAAGGTGGTTACGGGCAGCAGGATATCGGCATGATCGGCCGTATCGGTTTGAAACTGCTCCAGCACCACGATGAAAAGATCGTCGCGGCGAAGGCCGCGCACGACCGCGTTGCGATTCGGGGCGACGGCGGCGGGGTTGGAGTTGTAGACCACCAGCGCTTTGACCGGAGGCGCGAGTGAATCCGTGAGTGCGCGGCCCAGCTCGGACATGTTGATGAGGCGCGCTTCGCGGCCGAGGGCGAGCTTTTGCAGATCGGGCCGTTCCAGGCCTTCGCGGTTCACGTGGAACGCTTGAGACGTGGAAAGCTGCAGGCCGCCGCCCAGGTCTTTCCACGAACCTGTAAGCACGGGCAGCAGCGAAATGATCCGCGTGGCCATAGCGCCACGGTCAGTGCGCTGCGGGCCGTAGTTGAGGCGAATCACCGCGGGACGCGTGGTGGCGTATTCGCGAGCGAGGCCGGCAATTTCTTCGGCGGCGATGCCGGTGAGTCCGGCGGCGCGTTGCGGCGTCCAGGCCTTGACTCTCTCGCGGAGGCCGTCGAAACCTTCCGTGTAGCGCGCCACGTAATCAGCATCGTACAGGCCTTCCGCGACGATGACATGTATCATGGCGAGCGCGAGGGCCGCGTCGCTGCCGGGGTTCACGAAGAAGTGCTTGTCGGAAGCGGCGCCCACGCGATTGCGGCGGGGATCGATAGTGTAGAAGCGGGCGCCATTGCGGCGGGCCTCCACGACGAAGGGCCAGAGGTGAACGTTGGCGCCCAGGATATTGGCACCCCAGCAGAGAATCAGGCGGGCGTGGCGGAACTGCTCAGGCTCGGTCGAGTAGCGTACGCCTAATGCGGCAACCGTGCCGGCTGCTCCGGCGGTGGCGCAAATCGTGCGGTCGAGCCGGGAAGCGCCCAGGCGGTGAAAGAAGCGGCGGTCCATCCCGCCGCCGTTGAGGAAGCCGAGCGTGCCGCCATAGCTGTAAGGAAGGATCGCCTCGGGGCCGAATTCCGCCGCGATGCCGCGCAGGCGCACCGCGATGGTGTCGAGCGCTTCGTCCCAGGAAATGCGCTCGAAACAGCCTTCGCCTTTCGCCCCAATCCGCCGTTGCGGATAGAGCAGCCGTTCGGGGGAATATTCGCGCTCCAGGTATTGCGCGACTTTGCCGCACAAAAATCCGCGCGTGATGGGATGGCCGGGGTTGCCGCGCAGTCGCGTGCCGCGGCCGTTATCGACACTGACCAGGAGCGAACAGCAGTCCGGGCAGTCGAGGGCGCACACCGAGTGCCGGATCTCGGGCATGTGAAAAATTATAGCGTGGGGTCAGGCCTTCCGGCCTGCCGCGGGGCGGGAGTGGCGTATCGCCTGGCGGAACGGTGAAAACGTCCTGAGGCCCGCTTACGCGCCGGCCTTCTCCGCCATCGAGACGATCTCAGCGCCGATGGCCAGCGAGGCGGTGGCGGCGGGGCTGGGCGCGCTGAGCACGTGCAGCGCGTTCGGCCGGGCGACCAGCGCGAAATCCTGGTAGATCTCGCCTTCGGGCGAAATCGCCTGGGCGCGCACGCCGGAGCCGCCGGTATCGAGATCGGCGGTGGTGATTTCGGGAACCAGGCGCTGGAGAGACTGGGCGAAAATTGCGCGGCTGAAAGAGCGGCGCAGCTCGTACCAGGCGGTGGAGGGATAGCGGAGCAGGAAGCGCCAGAAGCCGCGGTAAGAGAGCGCGTCGAAAAGATCGGCGGGGTTGAAATCGGCTTTGCGGTAGCCCTCGCGCGCGCAGGCCAGCACGGCGTTGGGGCCGCATTCGATGCCGCCGTGAATCAGGCGGGTGAAGTGAACGCCGAGGAAGGGGAAGCGCGGGTCGGGCACGGGATAGATCAGGTTGCGCACCAGGAACTGGCGCTCGCGTTTAATTTTGTAATACTCCCCGCGGAAGGGCAGGATGCGCATTTCGCGCGTTTCGCCCGCGAGTTCGAGCACGCGGTCGCAGTGGAGGCCGGCGCAGTTGATGAGAAAATCGCCTTCGAATTCGCCGGCGGTGGTGCGCGCGAGCCAGCCGGCGCCGCGGCGCTCGAGGCGGGTGACGCGCGCGGAAGTGACCAGCTTCGATCCGCTCTCCACGATCTTGCGGGCCAGCGTGGCGCAGACCCGCGGATAATCGGCGATGCCTTCCTGCGGCACGCGCAGCGCGGCCACGCCGCCCACGTGCGGCTCGATTTCGCGCATCTCTTCCCGCCCGAGCCAGCGCAGGCCTTCGAGGCCGTTGGCCCTGCCGCGCTCTTCGAGGGCGCGCAGGCGCGGGACTTCGGTTTCATCGGCGGCGACCACCAGTTTGCCGCAGACTTCGTGCGGAATGGAATTTTCCTGGCAGAAGGCGACCATCTGGCGGATGCCCGCGACCGCGAGGCGCGCGCGCACCGAACCGGGTTTGTAGTAGAGACCGCAATGGAGGACGCCGCTGTTGTGGCTGCTCTGATGCGCTCCCGGCCGCGGTTCTTTTTCGAGAACGGTGATGTGGGCACCCGGGAAACGCTCGCGCAGGCGGTAGGCAGTGGCCATGCCTACGATGCCGCCTCCGACAATGAGGACGCGTTTGGAGTTCATTTGAGCTGGTATTGGACGGTGAGGGAGCAGGAGAAGGAAGGTAGGGAAGGCGGCGCCAGCAAATAAGGGTAACCCACGATTTCGCTCAAGGATGCAGTCGTGCCCAGACCGGCTTGCGATATGTTCACCACCGGCCCCACCGACACGCCCGCCGCGGTGGCGATTTGCTGCGCCAAGGCCTGGGCGCTGTTCACCAGCGTGGACTGCGAACAAGCGGAGGACTGCTGCGTCTGCGAAGCCGAAGCGTACGCGTTTAGAAAATTAAGAGTCAGGCCCGAGTTCTGGTTTGCGATCGCCTGCCCCGCCGCGGAGATTTGCGTGATCGTGGCCGTGAGTTTCGAGAGGGGTACGGTGAGGGTGAACTGCCAACTCAACTGTGCAACCGGTTGTTGGCCGATCGGGTAAATGTAATTTATGCTTACGCCCGACAGACTGGCCCCGGTGATGCCGTTGGATGTGAGCACGTTCGTGACGTCGCTCAGGTCAGCGGTGACTGGAGAATAGACCGCCAGGTAAATAACGGCCTGATCGTTCTGGGGGGCGCTCGTGGCGGATGCAACGATGCCGATGATGTTCGGGCCCGGTTGGGCGAAGGGGCTGGGAACGGCAAACGAGGCGGTGAGAGAGCAAGCCGTAGTGGATGCGCTGAGAGCGGTAACCGCGCCCGTTTGCAATCCCGCCGCGCCGGCGATCTGCTGCGCCTGCGTGCGCGCCTGCGCGAGCAGGGCGGCGAAATTGCAGTTGGCCGGGGCTTGTCCGGAGAATTGCGTACCGGAAACATAGAAGGACAAAGAAAGGCCGCTATTATTTTGCGAGATCGTTTTTTGCAGCGAGAAGAGCGCGGCGGTGGTGCTTTCGAGTTGCGCGAGTGGCGCGATCAGTTGGAAGTTCCACTGGGGCTTGGTATTCGATCCATAGACACTACTCAGATTGGCGGCGGTCACTCCCACGCCGGAGAGCGCGTTGACGATTTGTTCCAGGGTGGCGCCGGCGCCCGAGAATACGGTTAAAGAGATCACCGCCTGATCAGGCGTGTTAGAAGCGGATTGCGATGCGGTAGCCGTAACGGTATTGTTCGTGAGCTGCGCGACGAGCAGCGTGGGAGAAAGCGCGAAAGCGAGCAGGAAGTGGGATGCGGACATGAGTTCCTCAAAGTAACTGGAATTGCGCGGTAAGGGAGCAGGTTGCGGGCGGAGCTGCGAGGAGGAAACTTGGAAACGGTGGCCTTGTGGCTGCCGTTGGGGTGCCTGCTCCGCTCGACATACTCAAGAGTGGCCCGGCGCTGGTTCCCGCCGCTACCGCCACATTTTGCGCCAGGGTCTGCGCTTGCGAGAGCAGGCCGGCTTCGGGGCACGAAGGCTGCTGGGAGTACGAAAAGCCTTGCGGAGCGAACGACAGCGTCAGCCCGCCGCCGAATTTGCGCTGCGCAACCGTAAGCTGGGCGAGCGTGGCGGCCAGTTTCGAGAGCGGGACTGTTTCTGTGAATGTCCAGATCAGCGGCGGCACGAGCGGAGAGACTAGCTGGTTCTGCTGGGCGGCCCCCGTGAACGTGACTCCGCTAATCCCCGCTTTCGCCAACGCGGCCGTGATACCGCTCAAAGTGGCGGTCACAGGTGAACCAACCTGAAGATAGAGGTTCACCTGGTCCGGCGCCATGGCGGCGAGCGGCTGCGAAGCGGTTGCCAGCAGAACCCGCGCGCCAGGTTGTGCCGTGCTCAGCGCATAACTGGCGGTGAGCGAACATCCGGAAATCGCCAGCCGGCTGACCGGGCCCAGCTTCACCGCGGCCGCGGTGGCGATCGCCTGCGCCTGGGTGTTGGCCTGAGCCGCGAGATCGGCTAGATTACAAGCTGCTGCGGACCCCGGAGTTTGCGTGCCCGAAACCGTCCAACTCAGCGAAAAGCCGGCCGCAAACGATTTCTGTAGCGCCGCTAGCGCCGCGGCAGTGCTTTTCATTTGCGTGAGCGGCACGACCAGTTCGAAGGTCCACTGCTCCTGCGGCGCGGCCGAGCGCGACGGGGCAGCGGTAGAGGAATCCACGAAAAAAGCCGGAGGGCCGATGCCAACCAGGTTGGCCGCTGTAAGGCCAAGACTGGAAACGGAGTTGACCACAGCTTCCACGGTCGCATCGAATCCCGAAGTAACCGTTATGGCAAAAGCCGCCGAATCGAGCTGGGCCGCCGATTGTGACGCAATCACTGTAACCGAATTAGTAGTCTGCGCCGTCAAGGCGGCGTGACAGAACAGGAACGCGAGCGCCACCCGAGCAAACATAAGCCTTGATTGTAGTACCGATACGTGCGCCGGGCGGGAGCGGTCCCAAGCGCCCGCCGCTCCGATGTGGTATCTCAGTTTTTATGCTGCAGCTTACCCGAAGACAACTCGGCGGCCTGGTCCTGGCGGCCGCGGCGAAGCCGCTGCGCCTCTCTGCCGCGACCAATCTGGACGATACGCTATCCGGCGGAATCCAGCGGCGCGGCATACCGGCGCTCACCGCCATGGTCGCAACCGCGGATAACGCCCTCTACACCGGCGCATTCGGGAAACGCACCGCGGAGGGTTCCGGTATTCGGCCCGACACCATCTTCCGCATCGCCTCGATGACGAAGGCGATCACCACCACGGCCGCCATGCAGCTTGTCGAGCAGGGCAAGCTGAGCCTCACCGTGCCGGCCTCGCAATACCTGCCGGAGCTGGGAAACCTGCAGGTTCTCCATGGATTCGATAGCGCCGGCAAGCCCATCCTGCGGCCGGCCAAACGGCAGGTGGCGCTGCATCACCTGATGACGCACACTTCCGGCTTTGTTTATCCCACATGGGACGAGGACCTGGCGCGCTACGACAAAGCAACCGGCAACGCGCAGCCGCCAGGAGCGGTGGCGCCGCTTACGCCGCTCATGTTCGAGCCGGGCACGCAATGGCAATACGGCACCGGCATCGACTGGACCGGCAAGATCGTGGAGAAGGTAAGCGGCCTCACGCTTGAAGAATATTTTCAGCGCAATATCCTCGGGCCACTCGGAATGAAGGACACCACCTTCATCTTTCCGCAGTCGAAATTCGACCGCCTGGTAAGCTCTTATCGCCGGCACAAGGACGGCACACTCAAGGAGGACGCGATCGCCATGCCTGAGCCACCCAAACAGTACAACGGTGGAGGCGGCCTGTATTCCACCGCGCCCGACTACATCCGCTTCATGCAGATGATCCTGCGCAAGGGCAAGAGCGCGGAGGGGCGGCAGATTTTGCACCCGAAAACGGTCGCTATGATGAGCGCGAACCAGATCGGCGCGGTGAACGTCCACAAGATGAAAAGCACCGATCCCGCGGTTTCCGCCGATGTGGATATGCACCCGGGCGCGGCCGACAAGTACACCTTCGGCTTCCTCATGAACCCGATAGCGTATGAAGGCGGGCGCTCGGCCGGAAGTCTCGCCTGGGCGGGCGTGGAGAACACGTTCTACTGGATCGATCCGCGGCGCAATCTCTGCGCGGTAATCATGATGCAGTTCTTCCCGTTTGTGGACGCGCAAGCGGTGGGGATGCTGCACGATTTCGAACAGGCCGTCTACGCTACGCTGAAAGCGTAGCGATCGCTGCCCAAGGATCGCGGCTCGGAAGGACTTAGCCGCGACCGCAAGGACCGGTGTTTGCAATCCGCTATCCGCCCGCGCCTCGGGCTCGCGGTAGTGCTCGCAGGCGATGCGCTTGGCCACGGCGCGCATGTGTTCCTGCTCCTCCTTGGCGTGCTGATCGAACTCGCCACGCCCGCGGTTCCTTCGTATCCATGGCCAACCGAAAAAATAACGGCGGAAAGCACCGTGGCGGCCACGCGGCTGCGCGTCAGAAATGCGAACCGCAGAATCAGATAGCCGCGAAAAATCTCTTTGGGCACGTTTCGCGCGCGCCAGCCGAGGCGCGCCGTGGGCTCACCGTCGCGCCATAGAAAATAGACGATCAGGCTGATGAGGGACGGATCGCGAACGATCGTCCTCCACGCCACCGCATTGAAGCCTGTCTTTCCCCGCTGGCCCGCAAAGAACGACAGCACCATGGAAGGCACAATCAGGAAGAGGAAGACCAGAACTTCCAGCAGTTGCCGCTTTCGCCGGCTCGGGGGAACCGTGGCCGGAGGCTCCAGCGTAGTGACAGGGCCGGACGACCGGCCCTGTTCCGGTGTAATCATCTCGTAGCCTTCATCCACGTGGCATTGGCGAAAAGTCCTTGAACATTCGCGCTACGGCTCTTGCCAGTTTGCCCCGGTCCTGTCGGGGATTGCCTGAAATCACCTGGTGGGCGCTAGCCCGCCAGATCAGGTGATGGTTGCGGGCATTGAAAATATCCACCGTGAGAGATCCCACCGGTGTCTGCACCACTCGCGTGGTGGCCACGCCTTGATTCCAACCGGAACCCCACCAGTACCAGCCGCCCCAGCCGGGGCCGAATCCGCTGTAGAACGTCTGCAAGCTTTGCTGCTGCCGGGTGGCGGCGAATGCGGTCACGGCGGCCTGCCCGCCCGAAGGAACTTCCATCCAGCCCCTTGCCTGAAGCTGTTGATTCACATCCTGCCGGACACGGTCCACCCACAGTTGGTTGCCCGCGCTCACGCGCAGCCAGTGATATGTGTGATACGCGGTAAAGTCTGTGGAGTGGTTGTAGTCTCTGGTGACGTGGACGGTTGCGCACCCGGCGGCCATTAGAACCAATACCGCGGGCACGAAAATTCGAGGATTTGGTATTAAAGGCTTAGTAAGTCGCATTAGCGCTACCTCTTCTTTCTGCCTACGTGCACCCGGAAGGCCAGAAATCCGGGTGGAACATGTGTTGGCGATGGCGGAAACGCGCGCTGTGCGATATGCGTCGAAACCCCCTGTGGTTTCTCAAGCGATGGTGTGGCCTGTGACCAGACGGGCATTTCTGCGTTTTGCGGGAGTTTCACTGGCGTCGGAAACCCTGCGCGCGCAAGAGCAACCGGTCTTCTCTACGGATGTGAAGGTGGTCAACGTTTTGGCCACGGTGCGGGACAAAAGAGGCGAACTGGTGGGCAGTCTGAACCAGGACGATTTCCTGGTGTTCGAGGATGGCCGCCCCCAAACCATCCGCTACTTCGCGCGCGAGAGCAATCTGCCGCTGACCCTCGGCCTGCTGGTGGATACCAGCGGCAGCCAGCGCCGCGTGCTGGATGCCGAACGCGGTGCTTGCCTGCGCTTTTTCGACCAGGTGGTGCGCGAGAGGAAAGACCAGGTCTTCATCCTGCAGTTCGACACCGTGGTGCAAGTGCGGCAGGCGCTCACTTCCTCGGTGGGTAAACTGGACGACGCGCTGGCATACGTGGATTCCGAGACGATGAACCAGGTGCGCGCGCGCAACGGCGGCGGCACGCTGCTGTACGATGCCGTAATCCAGGCATCGGAGGAGATCATGCAGAAGCAGACAGGGCGCAAGGCGGTGATCGTGCTCTCCGATGGCGTGGATATCGGCAGCGGCGGCACGCTCAAGGAAAGCGTGGATGCGGCCCAGCGCGCCGATACGCTCGTTTATTCAATCCTGTACTCCGATTCCGGCGCTTACGGATTATTTGGCGGGCCGGATGGCAAACGCGTATTACAGGAACTTTCAAAGGAAACCGGCGGCAGCTTTTTCGAGGTGTCGAAGAAGCAGCCGGTGGACAAAGTTTTCCAGATTCTGGAAGAGGAGCTGCGAACACAGTACAGCATCGGCTACACCTCCGATAAGCCGGTGACCGTATCGGAATTTCGCAGCCTGGAATTGAGAGCGAAACAGAAGAACTTAGTAGTGCAGGCGCGGCGCGAGTACTGGGCCCAGCGGTAGACTCAGTAGAGTTCATGTCCATTCGCTCCGAGCGTGAGTTCGATAAACTGCGGGCCATCGGCCGCATGGTCAGGCTGGCGCTGAACAAGACTGCCGCGGCGATTCGGCCGGGCCGCGGAAGGCGAAACCTGTGTCCCAACTGTTCCATCCGATCGGCGGTGTTTGCGCGGCGGAGAGCATTCCGGCAATGGACTGCATAGCGATGATGCTCCTGAGCTGGGGGGCGCGAAGCGCTTTCCCAGCATCTCACTCGGCCCGCAGTGCCACAACCGGATCGACCGCGGTGACCTTGGATGCCGGCAGGCAACTCGCTAAAACGGCAGCGGCCAGCAGGGCGAGTGACACAGCGCCATAGGTGGCTGGATCGAGTGGGCTGATTTCGAATAATATTGCGGCCATCAGGCGCGCCAGACCGCTGGCTGCAGGCAGCCCGGCCGCAACGCCGATGGCGCCCAACAGAAGTCCGTGCCGCACAAACATCAGTTTCAACTCCGATTGTGTTGCGCCCAGCGCGATGCGAATTCCCATTTCGCGGGTCCTCTGAGTGACGGAGTAGGAGATTACGCCATAAATCCCGATAGTGCTCAAAACGAGCGCCATCGCCCCCGCGAGCAACAGCAATACGAGGGTGAATGAGGTGCGGGACATCGACTGGCGGTAGATATCGCCCACGGCGCGCACATCGGTGATGGGCAGGTTTGGATTTACGGCCCAGATAGTCCGGCGAATTTCATTCAGAAAACTCCGGGAGCCGGCGCGTCCGCTGCGCAAAACGATATACGCCGAATACGGGATATCCGGATTGCCCTTGGAGTCGCGGGTGAGTAGCGGCCAATATACGAAGGATGGAGCAGGCCGGACCACAGCATTCTGAACGGCCTCGCGGCTATACCCGGCGTGCAATCCGCCAGTATCGCTACGGCTCTTCCCATGACGCCTGACCGCTCCCAGGATCTGATCGTTCCGGAAGACCACCCTACCAGCAAGGCAACCTGCCGCCACTGCGGCGCTTTGTCTCGGTAACGCCCGGGTATTTTCAGACCTTGGGTGTTCCCCTGGTCGCCGGCCGCGACTTAAATTGGACCGATATCGAGCAGATCCGCCCCGTGGTGCTGGTTTCGGAAAACTTCGCTCGCGAGTATTGGAGCAGCCCGCGTGGCGCTTTGGGCAAACGGATTCACGACCCCGCGGGAGCGGCAGATCGCGTGCGCGCCGGCGTTTTCTGCCATGGCTGGAGGTTCTTCCGCCGCCTCGCAGGGCAGATGCGAGATTGGCGCTTCGATACCGGATGGCCGGAAACAAACCAAACAATGTGCCCGCCATGAGCGAGACGGCAAAATTAAACAGGAATCCAATCCCATCGACGGAGGTCTGTTCCAGCCTGGGCAGATGAGCCGGCGGGAAACTCACCAGCAGGCGCAGAACGGCGATGGCCAGCGGCCAGTCCAACCACTCCTGAGAAGGCGCTCAGAGTGACGCACTCCAGCAATAGTTCCCGCGTGATTGCGGTCCAGCCTGCTCCCAGCGCCGCCCGTGCCGCCAGTTCCTGCTGGCGGCCTTCCGCCCGAACCAGCATCAAATTCCCCACGTTCGCGCATGCAATCGCCAGCAGCAGCCCCACGGCTGCCATCAGCAGCCAGAGAGTTTTGCCGATATCGCCGATGGCATCTTGTTTGAGGAGCCGCACGTCGGGGCGAACCGGGCATCGTCGAACATTTTGATGCTCATGCCCGGAAACACGGGGAACTTGTTTTGTTCCAACGAAATCATGCGGCCAACGTCGGCGTTGGCCTGCGTCAAAGTAAAGCCGGGCTTCAGCCGCGCGATGGCATGGAAGTAAAAGCCTCCGATGGTCGCTTTGCTCCGGTCGAGTTGCAGCGGAAAGATCAGATCCGGGCTCTGGTCGAAAAACCAAAAGTTCCGCGGCAGGACGCCGGTCACTTCGCGAAGCACTCCACCTGCATCGATTTTTCTCCCCAGAACTCCGCGATCTCCGCCAAACTTTCGCTGCCAATAGCCGTAACTGAGCAGAACGCGATCCGCAGCGCCCGGCACGTCATCCTGCTCCGTGAAGGCTCGCCCCAGCATGGGCTGGATGCCCAGAATCGGGAGCAGGCGCGCCGTGACGGCTAACGTCGCGACCCGTTCGGGATCTCCCAGACCTGTGACGCTTTCGAAGCCCGCCCTCCCACAGGCCACTTGCCCCGGATTTTACAGCACCCGGCACGCCTCCGCGAATCCCAGCCGCGGCGCGCGCGGCGGCATCTTCGACCCATCGCCGTACCCCAGGTTGCAGAGAAAATTCACCTTCCATCTGCCGTCCGGGAAGAATTCGCGATTCACTTTCTCCGGGTCGAAACCCGACATTGGGCCGCAATCGAGTCCCAGCGCCCGCGCGGCCAGCATGAAATAACCGCCTTGCAGCGTGCCGTTGCGGAATGCGGTTTCTTCGATCGCCGCGGGATTTCCGTCGAGCCAGGAAAGCGCGTTGGGATCTTTCAGTAACTGCCTGATAGCTTCCAGAAATTGGCTGTCGTAGGCCACGATGGCGGTCACTGGAGCGGTGCGCGTCTTCTCCACGTTTCCGGGAGCGAGCGCGGGCAGCAATCGCTCCTTCGCCTCCGGCGTGGTGAGGAACACGAACCTTGCGGGCAAGGAGTTGGCGCTCGTCGGTCCCAGCGCGGTCAGTTCGTAGACTTCCTTAAGAATCGCTTCGGGAACGCCTTCCGGCCGCCATACCCGATAGGTCCGGGCCGTCCGGAAAATCCTGTCCAACGCCTCGCCGGAAACTCTGTCGTGGGCCGCCGCCGCTGATTCGCAATTACTCATCCGCTTTCGCTCCTGTCCTTTCCAGCGAGAATACCCGCTCTGCATTTATTTGATACAGCTTCCGCTTGGCGGTTTCCGAAATCGGCAAGTTGTCGGTCACCCGCACTTCTTCCGGCACGAACTGATAGGGGTAATCCATGGAGTACAGCACGCGGTCCACGCCCAGGACAGACTGCGCGTAAAGAATGGGCGGCTCCCACGCCATGCCGCTGGTCGTGACATACACGTTTTGCTTCAGGTATTCGCTCGGCTTCCGGCTCAGTTTCTTCACCGATTCGTAGCGGTTCGCGGCTATCATGGCGCGGTGCATGAAATCGATGCGGAACAGCCAATACGGCAGGCCTTCGCCCAGATGCCCCAACACAATCTGCAACTCCGGGAAGCGATCGAATACACCCGCCACCACAATGCGCAGCATGTGCAGCGCTGTCTCTACCGCGAAGCCGAAAATCGCGCCGTCCAGGCCGCGCTCGAGAAACGGCCCGATCATGGCCGGCGGCGGTGTATTCGGGTGCAGGTAAATGGGGACGTTGAGCGCGGCCGCAGCCTCGAAGATCGGCCAGAACTTCGGGGAATCCAGATACTCGCCCTGCGTGTGCGAGTTAATGATCGCGCCGCGCATGCCCAATTGCCGCACCGCGCGCTCCAGCTCCTTCGCGGCCGCCGGCGGATTCTGCGGGGCGATGGCGGCCAGGGCGGCAAAGCGGGCCGGATGCGCGCGCGTCGCTTCGGCGGCGTAATCGTTGGTCAATTCGGCGAGCGCCACCGCCGTGGCGGCATCGAAGATCTGAACTCCAGGCGAAGTCAGCGACAGGATCTGTTTCGCAATGCCGGATTCGTCCATATCCCGCAGGCGGATTGCGCCCAGGTCGGTCATGCGCGACATCACTTGCACGGCCCGCGGGCTCGACCCCAGGTAGAAGCCCATCAGGCTAGTGAAGCCGCGGTCCCGATCCGGTTCTTCCGCAATCAACTTCCGGTAGCGGGCGAGAATTTCAGGCGGGGCAAACGCTTCTTCGGTGGCAATGCGCAGGTAAGGCGCGGAAGGGGGCATAAAAGGGGAGCGTATCACGAACTACGTTCCCCTTATTGGCGGGGCTCAATTTGCCGCCCGCCGCCTCCTTCCAGCTACCAACAGCAAACCAAAAACCGCCAGGCTGCCCAGGGCGAAGGTCGAGGGCTCCGGCACGGCGCTGGTAGCGGCGTTTGTCACCAGGGCATCCAGGTGGAAGCCGTTTACCGCGTTCGGATCCATGCCGGCTTGTGCGAGTTGGGTCGCAAACGGCGCCACGTAAGCGTACACGTCTATGTAGTTCTCCGGCGCTCCGGAAGGCGGGAACGTCGAAGAATAGGCTTCGCCCAGAGAGGGATTGACCGGGTTCGGCCCCGGCGCCGGATAGCCCGTAATCGGCTTGATGTTGGTAGCGGCCACTTCGTTGATGGTCCAGTACGCCGCGAATCCCGTGAAGAAGCCGGGCGATGAAAGCGGAATGTCATTCACTTGGATCTCCCAAAACCCGTCCGGATTCCGGGCCAGGACGGAGCCGGCCGCAACCTGGAAGTCGAAGTCGATCCATTGTGAGTTCGGATCGCTCATATCGGGAAGTACGGTAGTCTGCACGGTCAAATTGCCTTGATCCACCGGCTGCGTGGTGTTATTGAGCGTGAGGGTTTGTGTGGAATCGTCTGGAGCGTTGGTGGTGATCACCTGGTACGTTCCGCCTTCGAGGTAATTCGCAAATCCGCTGACCGGAATCAGCATCGCCCCCAGACCCGCAATCGCCAGCCTGGGCAGCCAGAGCGCCTTCTGTGCTTTCAATTTTGTGACCTCCGAGACAGTTGCAGTGGCGTACCGTTCTTCTCGCCCTGCTAATCCGGATTGTAGGTCGCACCCGCAAACATCCTCAATCGCCGCGCGGCGCCCGCGCGTGCTCTCGTGCACCGCAATGCCGGCTCCAGCGGATGGCCTGCCACACTGCCGCCAATGCCGTGATTCGCTCGCTTAATGGCATACTGGATTCGTGAATCATCGCGTGCGGGCCTGGCTGCTGATTGTCCTCATCGCCACCATTTGCGCGGGCGCGGTATGGGGTGTCGCCTGGTACCGCTCGCGCGATCTGACCACCCCCGCGCTGCTCAGGCGTTTGCCCTCTTCCGATGCGCTCGTGGTTTATATCGATTTCGCGGCCTTGCGCCGCGCGGGCATCCTGAGCCGCATCGAACCTTCCAAACTCACTGAAGATGCCGAGTACGCCGACTTCGTCCGCAAGACCGATTTCGACTACAAGCAGGACCTCGACACCGCCATCGCGGCCTTCGCCCCCAACGGGAAGTTTCTTCTGCTGCGCGGCCAGTTCGATTGGAAAAGCTTGCGCAGCTATGTAGCCTCGGAAAATGGCTCATGCTATAACTCGCTCTGCCGCATGCAAGGCAGCACGCAGGACCGGCGCATTTCCTTCTTCCCGTTGCAAACCAACCTCATGGCCCTGGCCGTAAGCCAGGACGAATCGGCCGCCGTGCGCATGCAGGATACTGCTCCCGGACCCGTGCTCGAAGCCCCCGACGCCCCGGTGTGGCTTTCTCTTCCGGCCGCCTTACTCCGATCGAGCGATTTGCCCTCGGGAGCGCGCCCGTTCGCGCAAGCCGTGGCTCAGGCCGAGGCGGTCACGCTCTCTTTCGCGCCGGACCATGATCGCATCGCGGCCAAACTCAATGTCCGCTGCCACACCCCTCAGGACGCCGCCGCGCTGGCCGCCCAACTCTCCCGCGCCACCGCTCTGCTACGCGAGATGCTGGCGCGCGACCGCCAGACGGCCGATCCCGCCGGCTTAAGCGGCGTGCTCACTGCGGGCTCCTTCCGCAGCGACGGCGCGCGCGTGTTCGGCTACTGGCCGATTGAGAAGAGCTTTCTGGATAATATCTTCTCCGCAAGCTGATCGGCCGCTCTGAAACCAACCCGCCCGCGCCGGGGGCTCTTCCTTACACAGCAGGGGTCAGCTTACCTGCTGACTTGGATACTGGCTCCAGTTCCGCCGCCGCGACCGGGGCGAGCGCCCCCACCGTCGGAGACAAGCTTGACCCAGAGTGAACCATCGCCCTTGTAGTACGAGGTGCCGCTGGCGCTGCGCAGCGCTTCCAAGCTGGTTTGTGCCGTGCCCGTGGCTGCGCCGGTGTATCCCGGTAATTCGAGGATAACCCATGAGCCTTTGTCCAGCTCCCTTACGCTAATGTTCAGGGACGGCGATTCGCTTTCCGCCCGGATCTCGGTACCGGCGAGTATCGTGGTGTCGCCGGCGACGGCGAGTTTCCTACCATTGCGGACGAGAACGACCTGTGGAGCGCCTCCAAAGAAACCTCCTCTTCCGCCAAATCCGCCTCGCCCCGCGGCGGCGCCAGGTGCGCCAGGACCGCCAACGGCGCCAGGCGCGCCAGGTCCGCCGCGACCCGCAGCCGCGACAGGACCTACGGCTGCACCGAATCCACCACCACCTCCGGCGCCTCCTCTTCCGCCAAATCCGCCCCTACCGCCAAATCCGCCACCGCCGGCGTTGATCCCGAGGCGCCCGAAATCGCCCTTACACACGGCAGCGTTCCAGTCCGGCTTGATTTGACAGTGCTGCGGATCGTCCGCGATGCCGTTGTCAATCACAATGTAAGAATCCGGGACGCCGCCCACCGACCCGTCGATATCGTGGAACACCGCGCCATTCCAGCCTGTAAACCTTCCGAATTCACCCGAGAAAGACCAGCGGCGATCCTGCTGCGGTGGGAAATACACCGGCTTCGCGTTTTCGAATTTCAGGCCTTGGACATCGTTGTTGGTGCTGATGGGAAAGCTGGTGTACAGCAGGTAAGAGATGGCTCCGGTTTTGCGAGTGGCATTGTCCACGAAATTGACGAACTTGGTATTGATCACATGGTGCGTGAAGTCGTAATATTCGTAGCCACGGATCGGGTAATCCGCATCCTTGCGAGGCATGGTTCGACCATACGCGATTTCCGCTTCGGTTTTGGGGGTGCCCTTATTGCCGGTTTCGCCCACGAATAGGGAATCCTCAACTATCGAGGTAAAGTCGCCATGGTACGGGGCCACACCAGGGTACGCATGTGTGTAGCCGATACCGCTATCGGCCAGTTTCAGGCCCTTGAACACATGATTCTCCCCGCGGGCCCAGATGGCAGCCCCATTGTTCTTGTAGCTGGTAAAGTCTTTGATCACGGTTTCCAGCCTCGCGCTGTTGATGTCGCTGGGATCCGTATAGGGCAGATGCGTGTTCCCGCCAAGGTTGAATTTACCCTGGGCATTGGGTCCGCGATCGAACATCAGCCCGTCGACGTCGGAGTGGGCGACATTGCCGGAAAACTCCTTCAGTTGCGTGCGGCGCGGCCAGGTCTTCGCGCTGATCTCCGTGCCTTCAAACTTGCCCGTTGGGTGTTCTGGCAAAGCGATCCAGAAGCCTGTTTCCTCGGAACCCGCGGATACATTGTCGCGGTAAGTGTTGTCGGGGTTCGTGATCCAGAAGGTGGACACCGTATTGTCGGAAGGAATCAACTGATCGGTGGCATTTTGACCGGCCCCTGAGCCGTTCAGGGCGTTTGTCGGATTACACGGTCTGGTGGGATTGCACTTCGTCAGGATCCCCAGGTTTCCAATGTACTGGTTCCCGTGTTCCACGCCATCCTCAAGGAAGTAGCAGTGACCGACGTTGTCGTACGCCACATTGTTCTCAACCCGCACATCGTTGGTGCCATGCACCGTCACACAGCGGCTGAAGGTGTGGTGAATCGCGGAGTTCTCAATGTATTGGCCCGGCGCATCGCCAACCAGATGCCAATGGATCGGATACCGCGCCAGGTTCTCGTGCTGGCCCATTCGAAAGAACTCCACACCGGAGACTTTCATTGTCGAACCGGCCATCGCCATCACATGCCCGCCACTGAACGACTGCTCGGCGTCGGGTGAAGCCTGGATACGGATATTGCGGGTCAGCATCCCGACTTCACCGCGCTCATCGACGCCGAAAGTGACTTCGCCGTAGTGCATATACTGTAGTTTCCGATCCAGCGTAATCACTTTTCCAGAGATCCCGGAGATCGTTCGTTCCTCTGCCTGGTGGGGATCGAAATCCGTTGACGCGACTACAATCTGCTCGCCTTTTTTCCAGTCACCGGGATTCAGGACTTCGATGGTGTTGCTACCCGCGGCGGCTGTTTTTGCCAGCTTCGTCCAGGAGTTTTTCTCCGTGCCGTGCAGGCTCAGGGTTCCGCCCATGATCATGATCCCGCGGTCACCCATCGTTTCAATGTCCTCGCCCGGGACGTTATTGGTCAGGGTAATGGTCGCCCGGCGCGTGTGGGGTTTGGCTTCAGTACCAATCTCCAACTCCCCATGCACCAGGATCCACTCCGTGGTCAGTTCAAGATCTTTATTATCCGCGAAGCTCAGTTTGCCGTTGATCGTTAACCCGTGCAGAGGCGGCGGGCTGACATCGAGGACAACATCCATGCCCTTCTCAATGGTGACAACGGCGTCTTTGCCTGGCACCTTTTTGTCGGGCCACGTGGCTGCATCAGACCAGCGCTTCCCGGCTGTCGAAGAAGTTCTTTGCTGAGCCTCAACGACGGCATATCCGCCGAGGACTAAAACGGCTGGAACCAGCAACGAAAGGAACAGGAGAAAACGTTTCCACATTGTTAAACCTCCGTGCTCGAGGAATTGTCTAAGGCCGAACTTATCCCATGCAAAAATCGAAGAACCGGCGACAGGACTTTCATATTACATCACCTCCTCCCGCGAGATTTCTTCTCGGTTTTGCGTCCGGAAATCGAGGCGAACGCCCACAAGTCTTCCACCATTCCATCCGGAAATTGCGTGCGGCCGATTCCTTATTCCTTCCAGCCTTCCGGTGGGTTGCTGCCGCTCGCGATCTGGCGGGTCTTGTAGAGCCACTGGCCATTCACCTTGACCCACGTGGCGTATTCCTTTCCTTGAGTCGTCATCTTCATCGGATCACCGGGCTTCTCCTGCCGGTACTCGGTGAAAATTACCTGCGAGGTGGCCGTGTCGCCGTGTACGATGATCAGCGGGTTCGCGATTGCCACGTTGAAAGCGGTCCTCTCGCGCGGTGGCGGCGTGGCCACGGCAGGCGCCGCTCCAGCGGCGGGGGCCGCGCCATTCGGAGGCGCCGCTGGCGCACGGTTGTATGCCTGCCTGATGCCTTCCTTGCCCTTGTAGTGCCTCGTGCCGAGAATCAACTCGCAGTCCTCGGCATAGAAACTCTCTTCGCTCTGCCGGTCCACCTTGCCGAAGTTGTAGTAGTAACGCGTGATCTGATCCAGGATCAACTGGCGGTCAATCAATGACTGCGCAGTCATCTTGTCTTCCGCGCGCGCAGCCGGTGCGCTTGCCAGCGCGACCCAGCACAGCCCCAACGCAGCCGCCCGGACGGTCGCCTGAAGAATGGAATTCAGTTTCATGACATCCTCCTGTTCACTTGACGGGTGTTCTCTTATTCGGGAATCGGCTCGCTCGATCCACCGATTCCTGTCTGACAGGCCGTGCCGCACGTTAGGCAAATCTCGACCCTGCGCGGCCTTACAAGACAGCATCGGCAATCGTCCCGAGACATAGTAACAGAACGTTCCGGAGACGGGAGTCATACTTTTTCGCTCCGCGGAACGCGGCGAACGAGACTGCGCTCGCTGATGCAATTGGCGCGGGATCTCCCGCCCCACAACCCCGCCCTCGCCCGCTATAATCGCCTCAGAATGTTGCTCGAGCTGGTGGTGGAAAATTATGCCGTCGTCGAACGGGCGCGCATTCGTTTCCATCGCGGGCTCAACCTGCTTACAGGCGAAACCGGCAGCGGTAAGTCGATCGTGGTAGACGCCTTGGGATTGCTCCTGGGCGGGCGCGCCTCGGCGGAGACCGTGCGGCGGGGGGCGGACCGCGCGCGCGTGGCCGGAATTTTCGAAGTGCCCGATCGTTCCCCGATCCGCCGCTCGCTCGAAGCGGCCGGGATTGAGACTGACGAAGGAGAACTGCTGATTGAACGCGAGGTGCTGGCCGAAGGCAAATCGCGCGCTTATATCGGCAGCCGACCGGTAGCCGCCGCGCTGCTCAAGGAACTGGCGCCCCAATTGGCCGATATTCACGGACAACACGATCAGCAGCTTTTGTTTTCGCACGAGGCCCAGCGCGAAATGGTAGACGCCTACGCCGCGGCCGGCGAGCTGGTGGCGCGCGTGGCGGTGGCCCACCGCGAGTGGGCGAAGGCGGGCCGCGAACTGGAGGAATTGGATCGCTCCGAGCAGGAGCGGCTGCGGCTGGTGGATTTATGGGAGTTCCAGCGCAAAGAGATCGAAGCCGCCGGCTTAGCGGCGGGAGAAGATGTGAGCCTCGAAAACGAGCGGCGCGTGCTGCTCCACGTGCAGCGGCTACAGGAGATGGCCAGTGCAGCTTACACCGCCTCCTACGATAGCCCCGATTCGGCGATCACGCTCACGCGAACCGCGGCCAGGCGCGTGGACGAAATGTGCCGCATCGATGCGGCGCTCGAACCCGTGCGCGAACATTTGCGGGCGGCCGCCCTGAGCCTGGAAGAGGCTTCTTATGCGCTGCGCGATTATTTAGGCCGGCTCGAGGCGAATTCCGCGCGGCTGGAGGAAATCGAAACGCGCCTGGCGGCCATCGACCGGCTGAAGCGCAAGTACGGCCAAACGTTGGACGATGTCCTGCGGTTCCTCGAAGATGTTCGCGCGCGCCTGGCAGCAGTAGAGCACACGGGTGAGCGGATCGAGGAACTGCGGGCGCTGCGGAACAAATTTGCCGCGGAGTTTGAAAAGGCCGCCGCCGAATTGAGCCGCGTACGCGAAGCGGCCGGACGGCGCCTGGCCCGCCAGGTAGAAGCGGAATTGGCGCATCTGGCCATGGAGCGGACGGTGTTCCGGGTTGAGATCGCGCCGGCGCCGTGGTCGGAATCCGGCGCGGATCGCGTCGAGTTCCTCGTTTCTCCGAATCCCGGCGAACCGCCCCGCGCGCTGGAGAAGGTGGCCTCCGGAGGCGAGCTGTCCCGCATCGCCCTGGCGCTCAAAACAACCCTCGAAACCTCTCCGGCGCCGCGTGCGCACGCGCCTTCCGGACTGGTTCGCACCCTGGTGTTCGACGAAGTCGATGCCGGCGTAGGCGGCGCCGCGGCCGAAGGCATCGGCCGCCGCTTGAAGAAACTGGCCTCCGCCAACCAGGTGCTTTGTGTCACGCACTTGCCGCAAATCGCTTCTTTCGCCGATCACCATTACCGCGTGGAGAAGCGCGCAACCGGCGGGCGGACGGTAGCGGATATCGAGGAACTGGATCGAGCCGCGCGAACCCGCGAGATCGGCCGTATGCTCTCCGGCCAGAAGCTGACACCGGAGGCGCTGCGCCACGCCGAGCAACTCATCCGCATGAGCTTGGTCGAAGCATGAAGTCCAAGCTCGCGACCGTCATCTGGTGGGCGCTGCCGCCGGCCTTCGCCTTATACGTTTATTGGAGCGGCATTTTCGCCTGGTTCCAACAGGACGATTTCGCCTGGCTGAACCTGCAGCCCGCCCTGCATACCACCCGCGACCTGCTTGCCGCCGTGTTCCTCCCGGCCGCGCACGGCACTTGGCGTCCGCTGCCGGAGCGGGCATACTTTATCACCCTTCAATATCTTTTCGGGTATAATGCGCTGCCCTACCGTCTTCTGGCCTTCATCACCCAATGCGCCAATTTCGCCCTGGTAGCGGTGATTACCCGCCGGCTTTCGGGTTCGCGCCTCGCCGGCCTGTTGGCCGCGCTGTTCTGGATCGCGTGCTGGCAACTGATTGTGGTCATGTCATGGTCCAGCGAGTACATCCTGCCGGCCTGCGGATTTTGCATTCTGCTGGCTTTTTACCTCTTCTTGCGATATGCGGAAACCGGCCAACGGAATTACTGGGCCTGGTGCTGGGCGGTGTTCCTGGCGGGTTTTCTCATGATGGAGAGCAACATCGTGCTGCCGCTGCTGGCCGTAAGCTATGCGTTCCTGTTCGCGCGCCCGGTTCTTCGGAAGTCGCTTCTGCTTCTGATTCCATCGGCGATCTACGGCATCGCTCACCTGGCCATCGCCAACCGCCACGGCACGGGGGTCTATGCCATGCACTTCGGCTTCTCCATGCTTGCAACTCTAGGAAGCTACCTGCCGAAGGCGTTTGAAGTGGAGAGTTTCGATTCGTTCACCGGGCTGCCTGCGTGGTACTCTCCCGTGGCCGCGGTCGTGTTCGGCGCGGCGCTGAGCGGCTTCGTCTTATGGCGCGCGCTCCGCCGCGACTGGCTTCCGGCCATGCTGGTCGCCTGGTTCGTATTCCTGCTTGCCCCGGTGCTGCCGTTGCGCGATCACGTGGTGCCGTATTACCTGACGTTGTCCATGATCCCGTTGAGCATGCTGGCGGCGCTCGCCGTGGCCCGCGCCTGGAATTGGCGCGCTTCCTGGCCGCTTGCCGTGGGCGCGCGCGCATTGGCGACTGCATTGGCCATCGCATTCCTTGTGGAATCGGTCCCGGTGGCCAAGGGAGGAACGACCTGGTGGGCCGATAACAGCCACCAGGTGGAGCGGCTGGCGCGCTACGTCTTCCGCCTGCACGCGCGCTGTCCGGAAGCCATCATCGTGCTCCGCAATGTTCAGAGCCTGCTCTTCTGGACCGGTCTGGCCCATCATCCCTTCTGGAACGCGGCAGGTTCTTATGTCTACCTGGCGAGCGGCTCGGAACAGACGATTGAATCGCGCCCGGAAACCGGCTTCCGCGTAGCGGATTTCATCTATCCGGACGACCGGCTCAAGCAGGACCTGATTCACAACCGCGTAATCGTGGTCGATGTGAGCCGCGCGGGCTTCTTCGATGTAACCTCGCAATACCGGGTCGCGCCAAACACCGCCGCGCTTCACTAAACTCGCGGTAGCGGGAAACAACCGCCCCAACCACTCCGCCGAGCGCACTATCCCCCCGCGAGATACGGCTTTAGCCGGCGCTTGATCGATTGCGGCGCCACAGCCTCCACATCGCAGCCCTTTTCGTCGTAGTGGATCGAAATCACCTGAGCATTCTCGTATAACAGATTAAGCGGCGCGAGGTCGGACACCGGAAACCGGAAGACCGCGGCCGATACCGGATCGAGCGCCAGCACCTCGTCGATCTTCTCTAGCAGCCGCTCAAACCCCGCGCCGGTTGCCGCCGAAATTGCCACCGCGGCCGCCGGCTGATGCTGCGGGTCTCCCAAGACTCTGCGCGCCAGCGCCGCCGCATCCGGCTCGGGGCTGAGCAAGTCCGATTTGTTCAGCACGAGAATCTGCGGCGTGGCTATGGCGCCGATCTCGTTGAGTGTCGCCAGCACGTGCGAGGCATGGTGCGGCGCTTCGGGCGAGCTCGCATCCACCACGTGCAACAGCAGCTCCGCCTCCACGACTTCTTCGAGGGTCGCCCGAAAAGCCCGCACCAGCGTTGTCGGCAAATTGCGAATGAAGCCGACCGTGTCGCTTACCAGCACTCGCCTTTTGGAGGGCAAAACGATATGTCTCACCGTCGGATCGAGTGTCGCGAACATTTTCGAATCCGCCAGCACGCCCGCTCCGGTCAGCCGGTTGAAGAGCGTCGATTTTCCGGCATTCGTGTAACCCACCAGCGCGATGGTCGCCAGCGGCACGGCCTGCCTCTGCCGCCGCTGTGTGGCGCGTCCGCCCCGCACCAGTTCGAGCTCGCGTTCGAGCGAATGAATCCGCTGGTGAATCCGCCGGCGGTCCGTTTCCAGCTTGGTTTCACCGGGTCCGCGCGTTCCGATTCCGCCTCCCAGCCGCGACATCGCCGCCCCGTGCCCGGTCAAGCGCGGCAGCAGGTAGTTCAATTGAGCCAGTTCGACTTGAAGCTGCCCTTCCCGGGTGCGCGCGCGCCGGGCGAAAATATCGAGAATCAATTGGGTGCGGTCGAGCACCTTCACATCCAGCGCTTTTTCCAGGTTCCGCTGCTGCGTCGGCGACAATTCGCGATCCACGATCAGCGTGGTCGCTTCGTGGAACTGAATCCGCTCCTTCAACTCCTCCACTTTTCCCGAGCCAATTAGCGTCGCCGGATCGATGCGCGCCCGCGTTTGAATCGATTTCTCGGCCACGCGCGCGCCCGCGGTGGCCGCCAATGCGGCCAGCTCTTCGAGAGACTCCTCCGCGGAAAGCAGACCGCCGTCCGCGGGCAACGGCCCATGCTGGGAGCGGCGCGACGTTAGGTGCAGACCCATAAGTAACGCCACTTCCCGCTGGGGCAAGTGGTCGGTGATCGCCATCGCCTAACGCTACTTTAGAACAATTGCGTCCCGCAGGCCGCGAAGCGCATGATCCGGCCGATGAATGTCAGTTAATTGCGAAACAGTAGAACAGGCCCGCGCCGCCGGTGCTTTCGAGCGCTGCCTGGCTGCATCCTTTTGTGGCGTTCGAAAAATTCCAGGATGAGCCATTGCCGATTCGATCGGAATGGCCGACCTGCGCGGAACCCGTTGAACTGCTGGTCCAGTTGTTGCAAGTATGGTCGGCGTTGTCCGTGTGTGCGCGGCCGTCCCACTTCGATCCCGTAAGAATTTCGTGCTGAATCGGTGGCGTATCGCCGATGCCGTGAATGACCCGTCCATGCTCGTCGCGTGCGGATTGTTTGAAGAGGTTGCTGCCGCGCTGCGCCTGGACAAGCGTGTCTCCGTGAAGTTCGGCAAGGTCTGCCGAAATGATCGCGTTTTGCGGCGCCCCCAGTTGCGCGAACGACCAGTTGAACCAGGGCCCGGTGCCGATACGGTCCCGCGCGTTGACGGCGGGCTGTCCGGGACGAGCCTGAGTGCTGAGATACGCGTGCCAGGTGTGATTGCCCGCGCCCACAGCCGCCGCCAGCGCCTGGCAGTGCGCGTCGGCGCCCGCCAGTCCACCCAGGTCCCCGCCTTTACCGAGGCCGACGCTGGTGACGAAAAAAGTCATTCGAGCCGGGGTCGGCGTCGGGCTACCGGGGGACGGCGTGATGCCCTGGGTATTCGGCGCGTTCTGTTGAGCCAGCATCGGGCAACAGGCTAGCATCAAAGTACAAAATACGTGAGCATGTGGCTTGGCGATATGCTTTTCCGTCATTCTAGTTAATCGCGAAACAGTAATACAGGCCGATGCCGTGCGTTTTCGGCAAATCCGTCTGGGCACAGCCGCGGGTCCCGTGAGCGGAGTTCCAGGAACCGCTGCCGCCGCCATTGCGGTCGGGAAAACCGACCTGGGCGTTAGGCCTGCCGTCGGCAGCATTCAGGTCTCCGGTCGACGTTCCCGGGGCCGGGCTCTTGTTGCTGGTCCAGTTATCGCAGGTGTGGTCGGCGCCATCGGTGAACGCGGTGCCATCCGGCTGAGTGCCGGTGAGCATTTCGTGGCGACTCGAAAACCGGGTGACTTTGACGTAGTTCCAGTCGGTATCGCGTGGATCGGAATAGTCATACAAACCCGGCACGATCTGGCCTTTCTCCGTCAACCCGGTAAGCTTATTTAGATTATTTCCCTGATGCGCCAGTTCCATCGTATCGCCATGCAGGTGCGCCAGATCCTGCGCGATCATTTCGCCTTTGAAGTTGTACCAGGGACCTTTGCCGATGCGGTCCCGCGCGTTCACCGCCGGCTGCCCGGGACGCGCCTGCGTGCTCAAGTAAGCGTGCCAAGTGCGATTTCCTGCGCCTACGGCCGCGGCGAGCGCTTGGCAATGTGCGTCCGCGCCGGCCAGTCCCCCGAGATTTCCGCCATCGCCAATGGGTTCGCTTGTCACGAAAAAATTCATCATCGGAGAAGGCTTCTCACCCCGCGGATACTCCCCGGGCTTTGGGTCCTGCGCCAGCAGCCGGCAGGACGCCAGCGAAACAGTGCCAGACAACAGCAGAGCCGAAATATGAATCGTGGCCACGGATCGCTCCAAATGCGAGCGCAGGATAACACAGAAGGCTGCCGGCGCGACAGGCGTTCGAATTGGGTCGCCTAAAATGTCACCAGGAACGGCTCGGTTGGGTCACGAAAAAATGTAACCCAAAATGGCGCGAACCATGACACCCAGGAAAGGTGGACATGAAC
>Ga0209061_1001238_pt1 | contig 44885 bp, 37 predicted proteins | sample Coa_R1_10_FD_187157 | JGI IMG/M metagenome (GOLD analysis project Ga0209061, IMG submission 187157) | Surface soil microbial communities from Centralia Pennsylvania, which are recovering from an underground coalmine fire - Coalmine... | ecosystem: Environmental > Terrestrial > Soil >...
CTGCTCGATAACAGCGGCTGACTCCCGCGCCGCGCGGGTCACGATCTGGTAAGGTTTGTTCACGGCGGTAGGCTCCTTTCGGATTCGTGATTGGCAACCGGATTCTATAGAATCGGCGCCAACCGCCTCCTACCAACCTTCAACTGAAGTTAGGACACCCTCAGTGGAGCACCGAAACCGTGACCGATGCTGTTGCAGCCTCACACCATTAGCTTCTTCCTTTAGCCGTCGTCCGGTTAGCTATGAAACGAGCGATTAGCGGGCAGCCCAGGGTCGTCGCTAGCCGGTTACCGTGGAGCGCCGCCGAGCGCTTGGAAGAGCGGCGTCTAAGACGCCGGGTGCGGGATGAGTCTATGAAAGCCGGGAGCAAGCGCCTCGGTGTTGCGCTAACGTGGGTGGGAGTTGGGAGCGCAACAGAGGAGGTGCAGGAATGCAGCAATGGATCGGGTGCGATGCGCACGAGAAGTTTTCGGTATTCGTGGCGGTCGACGAGCGAGGGAAAGCGAGCCATGCGGTTCGTGTAGAGCACCAGCGGGAAGTGTTCCGCGCGTATCTGGAGAGTCTGCCAGCGCAGAGTGAGATCGCCATCGAATCGATGGACTCCTGGTACTGGCTGGTGGACGAGATGGAGCGCGCGCGGCACGTCCCGCATCTGACCAATCCCCTGGAAGCAAAAAAGCGCATGGGGAAACCGAACAAGACGGACAGGCTGGATGCACGAGGGCTGGGAGTTCTGCTGCGCAACGGGACGCTGCCGGAGTGCTAGATACCGCCGGGCGAGCTGCGCGACCAGCGGGAGTTGCTGCGCACGCGGATGGCCTTGCGCGACATGCGCATCAAGCTGAAGTTGCGCATTCACGCGGCGCTGGACCGCTATGGGCTGCAGGCCGCGGATCTGATTGGCCAGCTGCGTCCGCGAGCTTACCAGGCGGCTCCGCACGCGGTGCAGTGACTGAATGTCTTGCTGCTCAACCACTTCGCGGGCACGAAGCGCATCTGCGGACGGCCCACAGCTTCACAGATAGCTTCGGCATCATTGGCGTCGTTCTTGTTGGATCTCACGTAGGGCTTTACAAACTGCGGAGCAATCAGCCGCACGGTGTGGCCAAACCGGCCGATCACACGACTCCAATAGTGCGCGCCGCAACAGGCTTCCATTCCGACCACACACGGCGGCACGTTGGCGAAGAAACGAGCCACCTGGCTCCGGCGCAACCGTCTTCGTAGAAGCGGGCGGCCTTCAGCATCCGCACCGTGAACTTGAAAGATCTGCTTGGCGAGATCAAGACCGATAGTCACAACTTTCATGGAAGTCCCTCCCTGGACTGCGAGGAAGCTTATCGCTTGCCGCAAGATCCGGGATGGGTCCATTCCATTAGGCCACTTCCAGGTCACTTCCAGCATGAGTTGGGGGGGCGGGTGGAGTATTCTTTATTTAGAAACTGCTCTAAAGATGAGTCGCATGAACTCGACAGCCGGTCCGGCCATTTCTGAGCTGCGTTTTGCCCCTGGCCTGATTAGAAGCAACGTCGTGCGTTTAGGCGGCCGCGTGCTGGCCGCCCTGGCCTTGGTGGCGGCGATTACTGTCCTTTTATTTCGGTACCTGCACGTGAACGCAACGACGGCCGGATTTCTCTACCTTGTTGCCATTCTGGTGATCGCGTCGGCAGGCGGCCTGGTGGAATCCACGATTGCCTCGATCGCTGCGATGTTGTGTTTCAACTTTTTCTTTCTTCCGCCGATCGGGACTCTGACGATTGCAAATCCGCAGAATTGGGTTGCGTTATTCGCATTTCTTGCCACTTCGCTTGCAGCCAGCCAACTTTCCGCGCGGGCCAAACGCAAGACGCAGGAGGCGATCGCGCGCCAGCGCGAGATCGAGAAATTGTACTCCCTCAGCAGGTCATTGCTGCTGGCGGACTCGGCACAGACTATGGCACGTCAAATCACGCAGAGCGTCGCGCAGGCATTTGAATTCCCGGTTGTAGCGCTTTATGACCGAGCAAGCGACTGCGTCTTCCGAGCTGTAGAAAACGATCTTCCCGATTTAGATCTCCGGTTGCGCGAATCGGCTCTTTCATCGGTCTCCTTTCGGGATGAACAAACGAAATTGAATGTGATGCCTATTCGATTAGGAGGGCAGCCTATCGGCAGCCTTGCGGTCGCTGGACCAACGCTATCGGACGCCGCTATGCAATCGCTTCTGAATCTCGTGGCGATCGGGCTTGAGCGGGCTATTTCGCAAACGGCCATGAACCGCGCCGAAATCGCCAGACAAAGCGAGGAACTGAAATCGACCCTGCTGGATGCCATCGCTCACGAATTCAAGACGCCGCTTACGTCCATCAAAGCCGTCTCAACGGATTTACTTTCTGATTCGGCGCACGCTCTTCAGCCGGCTGAGCGCGAGTTGGTAAGCATCGTCGACGAAAGCGCAGATAGATTGTCGAAGCTGGTGACAGAAGCGATCCAGCTCTCACGAGTCGAGGGTGGAACGTTTCGCCTGAATCGCGGGTCCCATTTCGTGACCTCGCTCGTTACGGGATCGTTGCGGCAAATGAAGTCTCTCCTCGATGAGAGGGAGATTAAGCTGTCAATTGCGGATGATCTTCCTCCTGTTTGGGTCGATGCCGAGTTGATTCAGATGGTCATCGCACACTTGTTGGATAACGCGCTCAAGTACTCACCTGCTTCGAGCCCCATCGTTGTCTCGGCAAATCTGCAGGATGGACGCATTGTCGTATCGGTTGCCGATTGTGGACCGGGAATTCCAGAATCGGAACGGTCACGAATTTTCGAGAAATTTTATCGTGGCAAGAGCGAACGCAGTCTGACGGGAACAGGAATGGGGCTTGCCATTGCGCGGGAAATCATGAACGCTCACGGACAGGAGATTTGGTACGGCAGCGAGACCGGCAAGGGGGCCGAATTTTACATCTCATTGCCTTTGGCCCCCGGAACGGCGGTCGAATGAGCGCGGGGCGAATTCTGGTTGTCGATGATGATCCACAGATTCGCCGCGCGATGCGAGTCACCCTCACCGCGCGAGGCTACGAGATTAGCGACGCACGCACCGGCGAAGAGGGCCTCGAAAAGCTTCGTGCGTCCGCGTTCGATTTAATGTTGCTCGATATCAATATGCCTGGAATGGGCGGGCTGGAAACTTGCCGGCTTGTCCGCTCGGGGTCCGACGTTGCGATCATCATGTTGACCGTCAGCAACTCTGAAAAAGACAAGGTGAATGCACTCGACGCCGGCGCCGACGATTACATCACCAAACCTTTCAGCATGCCCGAGCTACTGGCGCGGATTCGAGCCGCATTGCGCCGCATGCCCCAGCCGCCTGGCCAGGCCGATTTGCGGCCGCTCGCTTCCAAGGGCGTGCTTGTCGATCTTCCTGCCAGGCGGGTTACGGTTGGTAGCCGAGTTTCACGGCTCACCGCCAAGGAATTCGATTTGCTGTCCTATTTGCTTGCACGGCCAAACAAAACCATCGCCCACCGCGAGCTTCTCCAGGCTGTCTGGGGCCCGGACTATGGCGACGAACTCGAATATTTACGAGTCTTCGTCAATCGCCTGCGAAAGAAAATCGAGCCTGATCCATCGAGGCCGCAGTTTCTTATGACAGACGCTTGGGCTGGTTACCGCTTTCACCTTCCGCAATAGCACGATCCCGCGGCGAGACCCCACGCCTAACCACTTGCATAGCATCATTTCGTGCGTAATCCGCGTCACCGCAAGCAAAGTCTCCCGGCAGCGATTGGGCAAGTGATCCCCTCGCGAAATCGGACTGCAGCCTCGTCGGTTTATGTGCTTTTTAGGATGCGTTTATGCGCTGTTTACTCCTGATCGGAAATGATTCCCTACGGAATTAGCGGTGTAGAAATTCCCAAACGCGAGAATCCTGAATGCGCCGGGGCTAGCGCTCGCTGTAGCTCACGACGAAAGCGCAGCGCCTAAAAAGGCGGAACGGTTTTGATTGTCGTGTCCTGGAAATCGAAAAAGTCGAATTGCAGGAGGATTGCTGATGCTCGATCTTCTTTATGTAGGCATAGTGATCGCTTTTTTTGCATTGCTCTGGGGATTTACCAACGCATCCGAGCGCATGTAGGAGGAGTTCGGTGGAGTATGCCATCGCAGGGATTGTCGCAGCCGGTCTGTTCGTCTATCTGATGTACGCGCTGATCCGGCCGGAGAGGTTTTAGGGAGCTGCCATGAGTTCGCTTGGCGTCTTTCAGATTTTGTTCTTTTTCTTGATCGTGTTGGCGATCACGAAACCGGCCGGCGCGTTCATGTATCGCGTCTTTGAAGGCAAGCGCACGTTCCTCCATCCTGTTTTTCGACCGCTGGAACGATTCATCTACTGGCTCGGCGGCGTGCGCGAGGATGAAGAGCAGTCCTGGATCATGTACTCGGCGTCTTTGATTTCGCTCAGCATTTTCAGTTTTCTGTTCGTGTACATCATTCAGCGGCTGCAGGGCCATCTGCCGCTCAACCCGATGCATTTTTCTACCCCGCACGCGCCTTCATGGGCCACAGCCATCGCGCCAGATCTGGCGTACAACACGGCCGTGAGCTTCATGACCAACACCAACTGGCAGGCGTACTCGCCGGACACGACGCTGAGCTACTTCACGCAAATGGCTGCGCTCACGGTGCAGAATTTTGTGTCCGCGGCAGTGGGGATCGCCGTTGCGGTGGCCCTGATCCGCGGTTTTGCGCGCCATACCGCCAAAACCATTGGAAACTTCTGGGTGGACGTGACCCGCTGCACGCTCTACATCCTGCTGCCGGTGTGCATTCTGTCCACGATTTTCTTTGTCTGGCAAGGCGCGATTCAAAACTTCAAGGGGCCCGTGACCGCCACCACTCTCGAAGGGGCGAAGCAGGTAATCGAGCAAGGGCCGTTGGCGTCGCAGCTGTCGATTAAAATGCTGGGAACCAACGGCGGCGGCTACTTCAACGCCAACTCTGCGCATCCGTACGAGAATCCGACGCCTCTCTCGAACGAGTTGGAAATGCTGCTGATGCTTTCACTGGGTGCGGGTTTGACCTACATGTTTGGCAAGGCCGTCGGAGACACCCGCCAAGGGTGGACCATTTTCGCTACCATGGCAGTGATGTTTCTTGTCGGTGCCTTCGTTTCTTACCACTTTGAACAGGGCGGAAACACGATCGTCAATCAACGGGGCGTGGACGCCGCGTACTCCCCAAACAACCCTGGCGGTAACATGGAAGGCAAGGAAGTCCGCTTCGGAATAGCCGATTCCGCTTTGTTTGCGACAGTCACTACGGATGCCAGCTGTGGCGCCGTGAACAGCATGCACGACAGTTATACCCCGCTCGGCGGCCTTGTCCCGCTCTTCAACATTCAAACGGACGAGGTGATATTTGGAGGTGTCGGCGCTGGGTTCTACAGCATGATCATCTACGCCATCGTAGCCGTCTTCATAGGCGGACTGATGGTGGGCCGCACGCCCGAATACATAGGCAAAAAGATTGAGCAAAAGGAAGTGAAGATGGCGATTATCGCCATTCTAGCGACTTCGCTTTGCATACTCGGTTTCACGGCGCTCAGTTCGGTTGCCCATTTCCGGGCGACCGGCTATTGGAACCCGCCGGGCGCCGCAGCGGCGAATACGAACAACAACGTCGCCCACGGATTCTCCGAAATTCTGTACGCTTATTCGAGCGGCGCGGGCAACAACGGCAGCGCCTTCGCCGGACTCAACGCCAACACGCCCTGGTACAACCTGACCATGGGACTGGACATGCTGGTGGGCCGGTTCCTGTTCATTATCCCGGCGCTGGCGATCGCGGGCAGCTTGGCCAGGAAGAAGCTGATGCCCACAACCAGCGGCACCCTGCCAACTACCGGCGGTTTGTTTGTGGTTCTGTTGATCGGCACGGTGATTATTGTCGGTGCGCTCACGTATTTCCCGGCGCTTTCGCTGGGACCGATCGTCGAACATTTTCAAATGCTGAGCGGGAGACTTTTTTGACCGTCAGCGAGGAACGAGCATGGCTAGCATTATGACGACTCCGTCGGATCACAAACCGGAACGGAAACATAAGCAGGGCAAGGCTGCGCTTATTTCACGCGGTGTCCGAACCAGGCCTTTGTTCGATCCAGAAATCGTCCGCAGGGCGATCAAGCAATCCTTTGTCAAGCTGGACCCGCGACTCGTAGCGAAGAATCCAGTCATGTTCGTCGTGGAAGTGGGAGCTGCGCTCACCACAGCATTCGTCATCAAAGACGCGCTCGCCGGGCTTCATGACGTGTCTTTCGGCATCCAAATTTGCCTATGGCTCTGGTTCACGGTGCTGTTCGCAAATTTTGCGGAAGCTATGGCCGAAGCGCGCGGAAAGGCGCAGGCGGACACGCTGCGCAAGACGAAAACCGACACGATCGCAAAGAAGCTTTTGCCCAACGGAAAATTCGAAATGATTCCGGCATCGCAGCTGCGTGCCGGAGACGTTGTCTCTGTGGAAGCCGGCTACATCATCCCCGGCGACGGCGAAGTGATCGAAGGCGTCGCCAGCGTGGACGAGTCGGTGATCACGGGGGAAAGCGCGCCCGTCATTCGCGAATCCGGCGGCGATCGCAGCGCTGTCACAGGCGGCACCAAGGTTCTCTCCGACCACATCAAGGTCCGCATCACTTCGAATCCAGGCGAAACTTTTCTGGATCGCATGATTTCGTTGGTCGAGGGCGCGGTGCGCCAAAAAACGCCGAACGAAATCGCGTTGAACATCTTGATTGCCGGATTGACGCTGATTTTTTTGATGGCGGTCGCCACGCTGCCTTTCTATGCGAACTACGCGGTCGGAGCGATCGGAAGAGGAGCCGCGCCTTCGGTTGCCGTTCTCGTCTCGCTGCTGGTCTGCTTGATTCCAACAACCATCGGCGGCCTTCTTTCCGCAATCGGCATCGCCGGAATGGATCGCGTGATGCAGCACAACGTTCTGGCTATGAGCGGAAAAGCCGTGGAAGCCAGCGGCGATGTGAACACCCTGCTGTTGGACAAAACCGGGACCATTACGCTCGGCAATCGCCAGGCCGTCGAATTTATTCCCGTTGACGATGCCACTGAAAGCGAGCTGGCGGATGCCGCTCAGCTATCAAGCCTTGCGGATGAAACCCCCGAGGGCCGCTCCATCGTCGTGCTTGCAAAGGAAAAGTACAGTCTTCGCGGCCGCGAAGTGGCCGAGCACGAAGCGCAGTTCATTCCCTTCTCCGCGTACACAAAGATGAGCGGCGTTAACATCGACGGCCGCCAGTTGCGAAAAGGCGCCACCGATGCGGTTACGAATTTCGTGCGCGAAGCAGGTGGTAAAGTTCCTCCAGCGCTCACCGAGGTTTCCGATCGTATTTCCAGGAACGGCGGAACTCCTCTGGCCGTAGCCGACGGCCCAAGAGTTCTGGGCGTGGTCCACCTGAAGGACATCGTCAAAGGCGGAATGAAGGAGCGCCTGGCATCGCTGCGCGCGATGGGCATTCGCTCGGTAATGATTACCGGCGACAATCCGCTTACCGCCGCGGCCATCGCGCAAGAGGTGGGCGTGGACGATTTTCTAGCGCAGGCCACTCCGAAGGACAAACTCGAATACATCAAAAGAGAGCAGGCGCAGGGCCGGCTCGTCGCGATGACTGGCGATGGCACGAACGACGCTCCCGCCCTGGCTCAAGCGGACGTTGGCGTTGCTATGAACACCGGCACCATGGCGGCCAAGGAAGCGGGCAACATGGTAGATCTCGATAGTAACCCCACAAAGCTGATCGAAGTCGTCGCGATCGGCAAACAGTTGCTCATCACCCGCGGCTCGCTGACCACTTTTTCCATCGCCAATGATGTAGCCAAATATTTCGCCATTATTCCCGCCATGTTTGCCACGATCTACCCGGAATTGAACGGGCTGAACATCATGCATCTGCATTCGGCCCAGAGCGCCGTGCTCGCAGCAGTGATTTTTAATGCGCTGATTATCGTCGCCCTGGTTCCGCTGGCTCTTCGCGGCGTTCGTTACAAACCGGTGAGCGCAGGACAAATGCTGATGCGCAATTTGTTAATTTACGGCCTGGGTGGCATCGTCGCGCCATTCCCGGGCATCTGGGCAATCGACAAAATCCTGGTCGCGCTACACCTGGTGTGAGGAGCAGAACATGATCAAGGAACTGGCACCGGGACTTCGGCTTACCATCGCTTTCACGATCCTTACCGGCCTGATCTATCCGACGATGATGACCGCCATCTCCGAGGCGATTTTTCCGCGTCAGGCCAATGGCAGCTTGATTCGCGTGGACGGCAAAGTTGTAGGCTCGAGCCTGATAGGCCAATCGTTTACGAAACCCGAATACTTCCATCCGCGGCCCTCGGAGGCCGGCAGCGGCTATGATGCGACCCAATCCGGCGGATCGAATCTGGGGCCGACCAGCGCCAGGCTGATACTGGGCGCGACCACAAAGGATAGCAGCGGGAAGGAAACGGTGAGTTTCGACGGCATCGAGGATCGAATCGTCCACTATTGCGTCGAAAACAGCATCCCTTACGAGTCATCCATCCCTCTCAACCGATTCAGGGATACCCAAGGGAACCTCGACGACGTGAAGTTGATCGACGCATTCAACTCTCCCACAAACCCGCTCGTATTCACTCCGAAAGAGCCGATTCCATCGGATGCTGTGACGGCATCGGGTTCCGGATTGGACCCGGCCATCAGCCCGGCCAACGCGGATCTACAGCTTGCGCGAGTTGCCGAGGCGCGCGGCGTACGCCCTGACCAGATCAAACCGCTGATTACCCAGTTCACGCACGGGCCCGACTTGGGTTTTCTGGGAGAGCCCCGCGTGAACGTGCTTCTCTTGAATATCGCGCTCGATCAACGATTCCCGATTGGGAAATCGCAACCAGCGGACGCTCATACCGGGCGAGAAAGCGGCGCTGGCTCGCTAACCGCGGCCGAATAGGATTTGCTGCCCGCATTTCACATGCTCGATTTGCTGACATCGTTCGGACTACTGGCGGTTACTCTGATGCTGGTGTTTTACGCCCTCGAAAAGCGAAGTCCCTGGTACACGCTCGCCTTCGCCGGAGCCTGTATCATGGGCTCAACCTACGGCTTCCTGCAGGGAGCGTGGCCCTTTGGACTTGTAGAAACGATTTGGTCGGTAGTCGCTATCAAGCGCTGGGCGGTGGCTCGCAGTCCGGCATCGTAATCCGCAGTAGCACGTTACCTTGTCGCAATCTCGCTAAAAATCAATTTAGGTGGGGCCAATGCGAGAGGTTCCTGCTGAGGTGAGCTTCCCTTTGTCAACGAGCCGCACAATCTCGGGCAGCTCGTGGACAATGCGGTGCGGGCGCCGGCCGCGCGGTTGCGCGGCCCAGTCCTCGGCCTTGCTGATGCCTGTTGTGACGCCGAAGCCGATCGCCTTCCCTCTTCGAGCCATAATCATTTCGACTAATGGGTCGTCGCCGACCACGCCGACCCGGCACATCGGAATGCCAAGCCGCTTTGCGACCAGTTTCAATGCGTGCAAGGAGGGCTTGCCGGTGAGCGTCATGGGAGCCCGCGTGATCTTGCGCACGGCCGCAGTGATCGCGTGTGAATAACCCATGGTCCTGCCGGCGGCGGTTGCGAAAAACGGCACGTCGGAAGCGACATAAAGGTGAGCGCCATTCCAAATTGCCTTGCAGGCGGTCTCGATGTCTTTCATTCCGCATTCCGGATGCCAGGCGATATAGACGGCATCGACTTCCTCGGCGCGGAGCTGCCCCGTGAAAACGGTCTCAAGGCCGGCCTCGGCGAGAGCTTGACCGACTCCCGCCGTGCCCAGCACAAGGACGCGTCGTACCCCGCGCCTCAGCATCAGATCCGCGGCGACTGTGTTGGGCGTCAGCAAGTTCTCGTCGGAAATGGGGAGGCCAAGCGCGCGCAGTTTCGGCGCTTGGTCGGCAACGCGATACGCGGTGCCGTTGGTGAGCACGACGAACGGGATGCCGCGCGCCCGCAACTCCGTAAGAGTCTCAATAGCGCCGGGCAGCAGACGATATCCCCCGAGCGAGCGATCGCTGAGGATCAGCGTCCCGTCTAGATCGAACATAAACCCATGAACATCCCCGACGCGCTCATTCCAGCCGTTACAAGATCTTTTCATGCGCGCGTCTCTGCGAACCGGGCTTGGCCGCGCAGCTCAAGCTTGAAACCCGATTTCTCGATCGACAAATAAGCGATGTCGCGGCGCGTCACCAGTTGCCGAATTAGATTAAGCACGGGCACGGTCTCCGGGTTGTACACTCGCTCCGCCGGCCCGGACTGTCTCATCGCGTCCACCTGGCCGGCGGGCATGGTGGCGCGTAGGAGGAATTCTTCATCGCTCAGTTCCGGGCCGATCCGCTGGCGCAATTCGGGCAAAGGCGGCATTCCGGGCTCCTGCGAAAGTTCCCGTGTTCGCGGCATCGATTCGATGCGATCCATCACTTCCGGCGCAATCGGAATATTCGGGCGGCCAAATTTTCCAAGCGCGTACCGGATAATTTCGTCGGGAATCACGCTGTAGCGCTCTTTGGATGTAACGTTGAGCACGGCTTGGGTGATCAGCATTTGGGCAAAGGGGGTCATGACAATCGGCCAGCCAAGCTCCTGACGCACCCGGCCAAGCTCTTCGATTACAGCGCCTTCAAGATGCGAGACTCTGGTTTCAGCCAGATGACGGCGCATCGTTCCGATGGTTCCGCCAGGCAACTGGTGGTGAAGGTACGCAGCGTCAAAAGCCTGTGGGCTGCCGGCAGGAAGCCCCTCGGCTTCAGCTAGGCGCGTAAAGTATCGGCCGACTTCAGCGAGCGCCCGGTCGTCGATGTCAATTTGGTGGCCGAGCGCGCGCAGGTTGGCGACCACTCGTTCCGACGGCGGATTCGAGTTTCCGTCCGCCGCCGCACCCGAAGCGCATTGAACGGCGCTGACGCCCCATTGCGGCGCGTCCATGTACGTCATCTCTCCGACCCCAATGGTGCAGTGCGAATGAAGCTCGAGCGGCTTTTTCCCGATGGCGGCAGCCACCGCGGGAATCAAGGTGCGTGCTCGCAGCGGCGTCAAGAGGCCGCCGGGATCTTTGATGTACACGGCGTCTACATCGGGACTAGCTGCAAGCGTCCGGGCGCGCGCAACGTAGTGAGCGTCATCATGAATGGGGCTCAACGTAAAAACCAGCGCCCCGACCACGTATTCGCCGCCCGCAGCTTTGATCATGCGCGCGCATGCGACATTGGAATCCGCGTCGTTCATTGGGTCGGCGAGCGCGAACCGGCGGATGCCATTCTTGATGAGCGTCGTAAACGCCAGTCCCATGAACTCCGGGCTGGCGGTTTCCCAGGAAATAAAACGAAAGCCCGTCGAAAGAAATTGCAGAGGCGTGTGGGGCATGGCTCTTGCCATCAGCCGGATCCGCTCCCAGGGGTCCTCCTTCTTGTAACGGACGGCGACGCCCATGTGCGTCGAAGTGGTGAAGTCAATGGCTTTGAACCCGACGCGATCCATGGCTGGCGCGATGGTGAGCGTCTTGGCCGTATCGACGCCGAGCGCGGACCACAGGCACTGATTGCCATCGCGCAGCGAAGTCTCGACCAGTTGCACGTTAGCCATGTGTGCGAACCTCCTGCCTTGCGCCGCGCTTTTCAAGGAAACGCGGCAAATAAGAGGTGTCTACTCCTCCTCTTTGGAATTCCGGATCGGCGAGCAGTTCCTTGTGAAGAGCGATATTCGAGGCGACGCCCTCAATGTGCGTGGCGGCGAGAGCCCGACGCATCTTATCGAGCGCCGATGCACGGTCGCTGGCATGCACGATGATCTTACCCATCAGCGAATCGTAAAATGGCGGAATGCGCGCGCCTGATGAAATGTGCGTATCGACGCGGACGCCTTTCCCTGCTGGCCATTCCGCCTTCCGAACGGTACCAGGAGATGGATGGAAGCCGCGCGCCGGATCTTCAGCATTGATGCGGCACTCAATCGCGCAGCCCTCGCGGCGTACGTCGCGCTGCTGCAGACGCAGACCATCACCATTCGCAATTGCAATCTGCTCCGCGACAATGTCGATACCGGTGACCGCTTCCGTGACCGGATGCTCGACTTGGATTCGGGCGTTCATTTCGAGGAAGTAGAAGGTATCGCGGTCCATATCGACGAGAAATTCGACCGTGCCGGCGCTGCGGTACGATAGCCGTTCCGTAAACTGCACCGCTGCGTGATGAACGCGCCGGCGAAATTCCGCAGAGAGCTCAGGGGCAGGCGTTTCTTCGATCAATTTTTGGTAACGGCGCTGCACGGAGCAGTCTCGCTCTCCCAGGTGAATCACTCGCCCTGTTCCGTCTCCGAGAATTTGCACTTCCACGTGCCGGCCGTGCGCCACAAAGCGTTCCAGGTACACACGCGTATCGCCGAACGCCGCCCCGGCTTCTGCGGCCGCGAGCTCCATAGCCGAAGGCAAATCCTCCAGTCGATCGACGCGCTTCATTCCCCTGCCGCCGCCTCCACCCACGGCTTTGATCAAAAGCGGCGGCCCAATTTCGCGGCCGAGCACCATCGCCTCGCTGGCGGTCTCCACGGCACCTCCCGGTGCAGTCGGAACGCCCGCCGCTTCCGCCTCCGCACGAGCCCGCAATTTGTCGCCAACCGCTTCTATCTGAGCGGCCGTGGGGCCGAGGAAAATCACTCCCTCTTGTTCGCACACCCGGGCTAGTGCGGGACGCTCGGAAAGGAAACCGTAGCCCGGGTGAATCGCGTCCGCTTTGACGCCGAGCGCCGCTTGCACAATTGTCTCGACTTTCAGGTAACTATCGGCCGGCCGGGCCGGGCCAATGCAAACGGCGCGATCAGCAAGGCGCGCCGGAAGGGAACCCAGATCCGCTTCCGAGGCGGCCAAAATAGTCTCAATCCCGAAAGCCTTGCACGTGCGGATTATCCGCAGGGCAATTTCGCCACGATTGGCGATCAAGATCCGGCGAATCGCCATGGTCAAGCGCTCGGGCGGACGCGCATCAAAATCTCGCCATATTCAACAAGCGCACCATTGTCGGCAAGGATTTCGGCAATCTGCCCAGCGACGCCCGCGCGGACGGAGTTCATCAGCTTCATCACTTCAATGATTCCAATTACCGTGTCCGGTTCCACTTTGGTGCCGACCTCGACGAACGGCGGCTCTCCGGGCTTCGGCGCACGGTAGAAAATTCCGAGCAGCGGCGAAGAAATATCCTTGAGACCTGCTTCCGACGGCGGTTTCGCCGAACGGAAAGTGACATCCAGTGGCTGCCTTTGCGCAGGCGATTCATTGGTCGGCTGTGACTCAGGCGCCGGCGCTGCCGATTGTCGCACTGGCGCAGCCGAGCCGCGCTGCAAATTGAGCTTCACGCCGTTCATTTCCAGCGACAAAGTATCGAAACTGGACGAGTCCAGAAGCCGCAAGATCTCCGCGACGTCTTTCGCCGTTAGAGTCATCGACGGCCTCCGAAGATTTTCATTACGTGCTGCAACGGGTCCTCTGTTGGTTTGGCCACCGGCGCGCGCTGCTTCGCCGACCAGACTGTCTCCGGCCGGCTCTGCAGCAGCAGTACCTTTCCGGACTGATCGATGGCCCACTCAATATCCTGCGGCCGGCCATAGTGCCGCTCGACTTTACGGGCGATATCTCTCAGTTCGAAAAGTTCCGCGTCGCTCAAGCACGGCACGCGCCGAAGCTCTTCCGGAGTTTGCACCTCTCCAACGCCTCCGCCCGGCACCGGAACATGCTGCACGTGCTTATCGGAAATATCGCGGACGGAAATTTCGCCGGTAATCTTTGCGACCACGAACCGGTCCGGCGTCACTTCCCCGCCCACCACGGCCGACCCAAGCCCCCAGGCCCCTTCGATCGTCACCACGGACCGGTCACCGGTTTGCGGGCTGCGCGTGAACATCACACCAGCCTTGCGCGCGTTCACCATCGCTTGAACGACGACGGCCATCGCCACGCCCGATTCCGGCAGTCCGTGCTTGCGCCGGTACGCAATCGATGGCACCGAGTACAAGCTCGCCCAGCACGAACGGATCCGATCAAGAACGGCCTGCGTTCCGATGACCCACAAATACGTATCCTGCAATCCGGCGAAGCTTGCATCGGCTGCGTCTTCTGTGGTGGCCGACGAGCGCACAGCAAGGGGAGGATTGTTCTCCTTTCCGCATAGGTCCACCAGGGCGGAAGTGATCTCCGAATTCACATCGTCCGGCAGCGGCGCCTCCTCGATTTTTCTCCTCAACTGTTGCGAGAACGCCGTGATTTTTTCGAGCTCGTGGTTTGCAAGGGCATCGACCTGCGCTCGAATGGTCTCTTCCTTATCGATGGAGGCGAGAAACCGCTCGAAAGCGGCCGTACGGACCACAAAACCCGGTGGAACCGGAATCCCCGCTCGCGTCAGTTCGCCAAGCGATCCGCCTTTCCCACCGACGGTCAGCCGGTCGCTTAGACCCACATCGGCAAACCATCCAATGATTTCTGACGACGGCACGTAAGATCACCTATCCGAGAAGCGTCACGACGCCGCGGCCGCCATCCACACGGATTCGCTGGCCATCCTTTATTTTTTGCGTTGCCGTACCGGTACCAACCACCGCGGGAAGGCCGTACTCGCGGGCTACGATCGCAGCGTGGCTCATGGATCCGCCGATGTCCGAGACGGCCGCGGCGATTTTCTGGAAGACGGGCGCCCAGCTTGGGTTCGTCACCTGGCAGACCAAAATGTCGCCGTGATGCAAGCGGTCGATCTCGTCAACGGATTTCACTACGCGCGCGATTCCTTCCGCTACGCCGCTCGATGCGGCAAATCCGCGAATCTCGTTCGAGTCGGGCTGTTCGCCGGCCGAAAGCCACGTATCGAGGTTTTCGCGCGTGATGCCCCAAAGCATGACGATCGCGGGATCGTCGATGATGTCCGGAACCGGGCCGAGCGCGGGCGGCGTATCGTGCTTCGCCCATTCCTCGATGGCCGACTTGCGCTCCTTCACAATCGCCGGCCAAACCGCCGGGCCGCGCGGAGACGAACCGTTCGACCAAGAGGTCATCAGATCAACGATCGCCGCCTCAACCTCGTAGTGACTCAGATGGAACACATCCTCGGCATCCGCGAAAAATCCGTGCTTGGCCAGCAACCCGCCGAATTCCCTGATCTTGTTAAAGAACAAGTTCGTGTACCAATGCTCGCAATAAAATTTATGCCCTTCGACGTAGGGGAACACGCGATGAGCGAGAGTGATCATCTGGTCGTAAGCAGCGCGCTCTTCTTCCGTTTCGAGAAGCTCGCGATAGTCGGCGATCAGCCGCTTGCGCTCCTCCATCAACCGGTCGGTTTGGCGCTCGAGGCGCTCGCCCTTTTTCGCATTCGCGATGTAACCGGGCAGAGCTCCAAACGGCATCGACAGATCGTCGTTCCAGGAACGATGATAGTGATAGAAACCGTCACCGACGTTGATGTTGAACCAGGGATTCCGCGAAACCGCAAGTTCCTTCAGCCAGGCCTCGCCGCGTTCGCCGGTCCGCTCCAGCGCTTGAATGATTTCGTCCGGCGAGCGGCCCGGGCGAAATTCTCCTTCGACTCCCAAATCGATGGCGCATTTCGCCAAGCGTCGCAACTCGTCGTCGGGCCGGAAGATTTCCGCTTCGATCCCTGCGACCATGCGGGCGACGGTTTGATCGCTGATTTCTGGAAATGCCTTTTTGCAGAAATCGAAGAAAGTCAAATAAGCGCCATAGCCGAGAAGGAGGAACTCGAAGTGGTGATGCCACATCCGAAAGTAGCCTTCCAGCGTCTTCTGATAGGTTTCGAGCAGATAGTGATTTGAGGCGATACCGCGGCCCGCATGGACGTGCTGCAGCGGCTCGAATTCAGGCAGATCAAGAGCAGGCAAGGCTTCGGCCTCGCGAATCAATGCCAGCATCTTATCTTTCCACTGCGCGAAAAGTCTTTCCCAGTTGGCATAGTAATAAAAAGCGCGCTGCTGGAACTCCTTGGTGCGCCGCTCGATTTCCTTGGGATCGGTAACCGCGTTCCCGCCAATGTACACGCGGCCGTTGATAATGCGGTAGTCGATACCCAGCGTGGTCGGCAGAGAATGAACGCGCGTGTTAGCCGAACCCAAGGCCGCGTAAGCCGCTTCGGCCGTAACCATGTCGAACACGCACATCGGCTCCGGAAAATGCATGGAGTTATAAAACCAGAACCTCTCGTCATCCTCTTTGGTGAACTGCATGTAATAGGGATACGCGGCCTGCGCCCGCTCCGTGCCCGGGACAACCTTCAGCGAGCTTGGGACGGGAAAGCCCTTTGCAGTTGCTGTCGAATTCATGTTTGTTTTTCCCATGATCCACCTGCGGCACGGCCCGCGCCACCCCGCGGAGCCTAATATAGTATGCGCCTTCGCCCGCAGAGGTATGCCTGTAGCCTGCTTCGAGTATATCCATTTTTAGGCGCTGCCTGCCGCGCAAACGGCGGCAAAAGCCGCGGGCGCGGCGGAATAACCCAGCCAGGCCGGTGTCATGACAACTATCGAATACCCTGAAACACACATTTGTCAAGGGAATCGCGGCCCACTCGACTCATTTGTTGTCTTGACAACGACAGGCGAGTTTGCTGTACTTGCCCCGGCGGCAAAGTCGGCTCTCGCAAAGTCGGAGGTGCGCTTATGGATCGAAGAAAGATGTTGGCATTCCTCGGAGTCACCCCGGCGCTTGCGGCTGCAACGCCTTCCTACGGGAGTTCCGCAGGAGGCGCTTCTCGCGGCGATTCTTCCAGCTCATTTGAGCCAAAGCTGTCCGTCCTTAGCCCCATGGGCACGCCGCCGCCGATCAAATTGCTGGGCATGGCGCGGCGGCCGAATTCTCTCAACGGCAAAACCGTCTATTTCGTGGATGACGGATTTCCGGGCACGGACGTCCTGATGAAGGAAATGGTCGAGTGGTTCAATCAGAACGTTCCCGGCGTGACCGCGGTTTACCGGCTCAAATCAGGAGGCTTTCCGCAAGTGGACCCGGCACTCTGGGCGGAAATCAAATCCAAGGGCGATGCGGTGGTCATGGGCGTCGGGCATTGAAGCTACTGCTCGCCAGCGGTCGTTGGCCACAACATCTTCTTCGAGTCGGAATATCACAAGCCGACCGTTTCGATCATCACGCAATATTTCAAGCAGCTGGTGGAAGAAAACGCCGCGAAGAAAGGCATGCCTCATCTGCGATTTACGTACGTCAAGTCCCCGGTGTGGGGAAAATCAGCGGAACAATTGAAACGCGACGTCATTGACGGAAGCGATCCGGTCTCCGGCAAGCCGGTGATGCAGGAAATTGTTGACCAGCTAACCGCGCCGATAAGCGCGGAAGACACGACCGATCGCACGATTCCTCAATCCGCCGGCCCGGAGACCTTCGGCCCCGATACGGCCGAAATTTGCAGCGCCTGTTCATGAAACAGAGAATGACGGACTATTTGCCGATCGTTCTCCCCACCGAACAGCGGGTGGACGCCATGTTGAAAGGCACCAGCCGCAAGCCTGATGAGGTTGTCGGTCACATGTCGCCGACGCCGGGAGTATACGAAAACTGGTCATATAACGTACGGCAAGTCGCGGTAAACGCGGTGATGGCGGGCGCGGATCCGAAATATTTTCCGGTTATCCTGGCGATCGCTTCGATTGGCAAGGAGTCGATCTCGAGCTCGGATAACTCCTTCGCCGAAGCTGTGGTGGTCAACGGACCCATTCGCGATCAAATCGGCCTGAATTACCGCATCGGCGCACTCGGCCCTTTCAGCCACGCCAACGCCACGATCGGCCGTGCCTACACTCTACTTTCGATCAACGGCGGCAATTGCGGAAAAGTGGATCAGACCTATATGGGCGTAATTGGAAACCCCATGAATTACGCCAACATCATCATCGCGGAAAATGAAAACGATTCGCCGTGGCAGCCATTCAGCGTCCGCCGCGGGTTCAAGCCCGGCGAAAACGTCGTGAGCATTTTCGAAGGTTGGGGAGTGATATCGGCAAAGAATTCCAAATACGCCGTGTGGTCTAAAGAAATGAATTTCGCCCAGCAATTGAAAAACATTGCCAACAGTCAGGACCAGCTTTTTGGAATTGTCGCCGTGCTCAGCCCCGCCGTGGCCATCTACATCCAGAGCGAAGGCTACGATACCGTCGAGAAACTCACGGATTTTCTGTATCAAAGCCGCGACGAATCAGCGCCGCACTTTCGCAGCAAAGCGCAGATTAACATTCTTGTTACAGGTGCATCCAACAATCTGTATTGGGATTACGGCGGGATGCGCTACGTGAAAAGCGCGTCCATCGATGAATGGCTGTGACGAGATTCGGCAGACGATTCTGCCGCGCGGCAAAAAGTTTAAGTTAGGAGCAGCCTATGGCCAGGCAGGTGATGTCCGCTGTTTTGAATCCCGAGGGCTATCGCACGATCACGCCCGACGCAGAGCCGCAAACCAAGCGCTCGTTTTCCGCGATGGCGCCCCGCCTCGATTCATTGCACGGCAAAACCGTCTATCTGGTCGATACCGGCTTTGGCGGCAGCGGCAAATTCCTCGATGAAATGCAGGCGTGGTTCGCGGAGCATATGCCCGCAGTCAGGACCGTGCGCCGGAGAAAGCCCGGCAACGTTTTTCGCGACGACACGAAGGATCTGTGGCACGAGATCAAGGAACATGGGGACGCAGCCATTCTGGGCGTCGCCGGTTGACCCGGCTGCGCAGTGGCAGTTGCCACTTGCTCTCGCACACTCGAACAGGAATTCGGAATCCCAACCGCGCCGGTTTCCACACTCGAGTTTGCCGGCGTTCTCGCCGAAGATCGCCGTTTCCATGGCGTCCCCCTGCGTTTCACGTATACGCCGCATCCAGTTGCGGGAATGACCAGCACCGTCCTGCGCCAATACATTGAGGGAGCCGATCCAGCGACGCAGCGCCGTGTGATGGACGAAATCATTGAGGCGCTCACGGTGCCGGTCAGCACGGACGAAGTCGTCCCGGAGTACATCCCGGTTACACGCACGGGCGTCCGGCAAGCATTGCTTGAACCGGATACGGAAGACAATTTTCAGCGGTTGTTTTACGAGCGAGGTTGGACCGACGGCCTGCCTGTCATTCTGCCGACCGAAGAACGCGTCGCGGATATGCTGACCGGCACAACCCACGCCCCGGATGAAATCGTCGGCGAAATTTATCTGCACGATACCCGCGAACGGCTGACGTTTACAGTCGAAATGGTCGCGATTATCGGTGTGATGGCCGGCGCACGGCCCGAGCATCTGCCGGTTCTGCTCGCCGTTGCGTCCACCGGCCAGCCTTCGATTCCCGGCTCGACCACGCCGTTTGCGACCATGCTCCTCGTCAGTGGCCCGATTCGCAAGGAAGTGGAAATGAATAGTGGGATCGGCGCATTTAGCCCGCGCACGATGGCCAACTCCGTGATTGGCCGCGCCTGGACACTGCTGACGATCAACTGGGGCTACATGCGGCTCCGCAAGCAGTTTTGGACTTCGCAGGGCAATCCGATCGGCTACAACAATATGTGCGTGGCCGAAAATGAAGAACGAAGCCCATGGGAACCCTTTCACGTGCAGAAAGGTTTCCGGCCCGAAGAAAGCGCCGTCAGCCTTTTCCGCGGCTGGAACGTTATCAACAACGTGGTTGGATCATCCCACCGTTCGATTGGCGAAGATATGTTCACTCAGTTGCGCCCGCTGCCCGGCCTCTTCTCGCAAGCGACTCTGATTCTCGACCCGCTCGTCGCGCGCCACTTGAAAAATGATGAAGGCTTCCAGACCAAGCTCGATTTCTGCCGCTGGCTTTCGCACAATTTCAAAATGCCAGCCGGAGAATTCTGGGACAACGATTTGGTCGACATGCTCATGGGGCCGCTTGCCAATCAAGGCGTCGAGCCGTACGCAACCTGGAAGAAACTGCCCAAGGATGCGTTAATCGCACCATATGACAAGCCCGAGAACATGAACGTTGTCGTCGTTGGCGGGGAAACCAGCCCGATATGGAAAGTTACGGATTTCTCCCATACGGTTACCGCCTCCATCGATAAGTGGCGTGCCAAACCGCTCAGTGAAGACTGCGCGGACGGCAGTTGCGGCCTACCGGACGAGCCAAGCAACGGCGCTCACTGAAGAGCCGGTGCCCTAGATCCGGTTCCGAAGGAAGTGCGCCATTAAAAACCGAGGAGGCGAAAAATGGATCGACGGAAGATGTTGACTTTGCTGGGTGCCAGCCCTGCGCTAGCGGCCGGCAAGATAGCAAACCGCGCGCCTCATTTGCGTTGATCGGCCCGTTGCTGCCGCAGCGCTTCGTTCCGGTAGATCGCTTCGGCTCGATCGGCAAGGAGATCAAGAACACATTCCACGTCGCTCCGACGCTGTCCTTCAAGCAACTGACGCTGGTATTCCTCGGCAACCGGCGCGATTTGCCGCAGCAGTGCCTCGCCCTTCTTTGTCAAGCAAAGTGACGAAGCGCGGCTGTCGCCCGGATGCGCCGTTTTCTTGATCAGTTTCCGCCGCAGCAAACCTCGCAGCGAACGGCTGATCCAAGCCTTGTCGATACGAGTCCTGCGGCTGATTTCGTTCACCGAGATCGACTGGAATGCGCCGAGGATAATCAGGATCCGCAGCTCCGTGAGCTTCACTCCGAATCGTCCCTCGAACGTTATTTTGCCGATGCGGAGAAGCAAATCCGACAGGCGGACCACGCGCACCGATACCAATTGGATCAAAGTTTCGATGTGCGGATCTCGATCGCGCCGGTGAACCGCCTTCGCCTGACTCGCTTTTCGCGCTCCGAGCGGCTCAAGCTTTTTTCGACGCATGACCTGCGGAGCGCCTTCGACACTCATTGTGGATTCTCTCCCCCAACAATTCGCTGCGACACCATGCCAGTCGCGTGTCTTGTTCCGAACGCAATGACGCAACCTCGTCAATCCTGATTCACCGGCGCACGCGGCGCGGTAACGGTGTCTTGACAACAATGGAACAATGCAAGTATACAGGTGCGACTATTCATCTGCCGCGATTTTTTGGGAGCGCAGTTATGGATCGAGGAAAAATTAGGATTACACGTCGTCTTCAACGCAATCCCCGCATTCACGGGCCTATGTGGGCATCCGTTCTGCTCATCGCTTGCGTAGCCGTCGGGGCCGCAACCGCGAGCGCGCAATGGGCCACCGTGAACGGACCGGACAACCAGCGCTATTCCCCGCTCAGCGACATCAATACGCACAACGTCGCGAAGCTTGGCGCCGCCTGGGTCATACCCGGAATTGAACCCATGCCCTCCGTTCGCGCCACGCCCGTCGTGGCGGATGGTCTAATGTTCATCACCGCACCGCCCTATGTTTACGCCGTTGATTACGCCTCCGGCAAGATCGCTTGGCGTTACAAGGCCAATGGCCCGACAGGACACGGAGGCGTTGCCGTCGGTGATGGGCTCGTCTTCGTCGGCATTTGGAATCCTGGCAAAACCAGCCTCATCGCCCTCAATGAGAAAACCGGCGCTCTTGTCTGGCAAGTCCCTCTCGCGCCGAAATCGGGTGAACCGACTGGGGGCGCTTCCGGCGCGCCCCTTTTTGCGGACGGCATCGTGTCGATTGGCACCAACGCCGACTACGGGTTTCGCGGCCAGATCGTCGCCTTCGATGCCAAGAGTGGGAAAGAAGTCTGGCGCTTTTATGTCGTCCCGTCGCCGGGCCAACCCGGTTCTAACACATGGCCCCAAAATAACGACGCATGGCTGCACGGCGGAGGCGCCGTTTGGCTCGACGGAGTTTACGATCCGAGTCTCGGTCTCGATTTTTATGCCACGGGGAATGCCGTACCCCAGTACGGCGGCGAATACCGTCCCGGCGATAATTTGTACACCGATTGCATGATTGCCCTCGACAACAAAACCGGAAAATTGCGCTGGTACTACCAGGTCGTCCATCACGACATCTGGGAAGCCGATATCGCCGAAGCTCCCGTCCTTTTCGACGCTGACGTAAACGGTCAGGCGGTGAAGGCGGTCGCTGCCATGCGAACCGACGGTTATCTCTTTATGTTCGATCGCACCACGGGCAAGCCGCTCCAGCGCATCGAGGAGCGCCCCGTCCCGCAGGACGCATCTCAAAAAACGGCCAAAACGCAGCCTTACCCCGTCGGCGCGCAACCTGTGCTTCCAGATTGCGACTACTGGAAAACTCAGCCTCTGCCCAAGGGGTTCCAGCTCGGCTGTTTTTTCACTCCTGCCGATGTCAACAGGCCCGGCCTTCTCGTACCGGTGTACGGCATGCGCTCCACCCCCATGGCTTACGACCCGCAGACGCGCTTCTTCTACGCCACAGGAAATGCCGGCCTGCAATGGTTCCGGCGTACGAAGGACCCGGACTTCTTCACGCTCGGCTTCAGCAATCACGTCCCCGGCCTCAGCAAACTCGGCTATGGCGTCCTCGGGGCAATCGACAGCCAGACGGACAAGATCGCCTGGACAAAGAAATTTCATGACAGCAGGCCGAGTGGCGCTCTTGCCACCGCCGGCGGCCTCGTCTTCCAGATGGCTGGCGACGGCAACCTGCAAGCCTATGACGCCAAGACCGGCGATCTCCTCTGGCATTTTCAGACCGGCTCTCCTGTCGGCGGCCCGCCGATCGCCTTTGAAAATAACGGCCAGGAAACCATCGTGAGCGTCGTGGGCGGCGCCGTTTGGGGCTTCACCATTGGCGGCAAGCTTCCGCAAAAACCCGCGCTGCCGGTTCCGCCGCAAGGCGACTTCTCTGGAACGATTACCGACACCGATACGATCCTTACCGCTTCGGCAGTGCGGGATATGGGGCTATCGGGCTCCCACGTCATCGAAGATGAGTACGAGTTCGATCCCTACCGCGCGCGTGTCACCGTTGGCACGCGTGTCATGTGGCGAAATAATGGCGTGCTCGACCACACGATCGTTGCCGCCGACGGATCGTGGTCCACGAAAACCCTGCATCCGCTCGATATCGGTTTTCATACGTTCGATAAACCAGGAAACTACGTGTACCACTGCAAGGAATATCCTTGGGAATACGGCGAAATTATCGTTGTGCCCGCACCGCAACCCAGTCAACAGACACAGCAGTCTGGACACTAACCGGACTGCTTGGAGGTCACAAATGGAATTCGTGGAGCGAAGCATGGCACGGTTCGTTCGTGCGTGTCCCCTTCGCGCCGCTTGGTGCTCGACCTCACGGGAACCTTATCGTCCTGCAACCCGATGTAGTTTGAGTGTCAAAGGTGATTTGCCTCGGTTTACTGCGTAAAATTGATCTGCACCACTAATTCCGGCTTTAGTTATCGGCATTCCTTCATCACTTCGGCGGTCAAGTCAATACTTCCCCGCGCCGCGTGTTCTGGGGCTCCGGAAATTTGCAAATGGGCATCTCGTCGTCTCAAGTCCCTTGAATTGCCTTGCCAACTGCATCCGCGTTGCCGCCGTAAACCCGTGGCGGGCTTTTGCATTGAAGCTCAATCTGCCGCAGTCGAATAGCCGACCAGCAGCGAATCGAACCGGTATTTTCCTGGAATGCAGCCGCTGATAACCAGTTCCTGATTGCGACCTGGTCAACGGGTTCGGCGTCCGCAAAACTATTTCGAGCTCGGAGAATGGTACTGACGCGAAAGCGCGATTTCTTTGCGCGTGATGAATTCCAGAAGGGCAGGCACGCCCTTCCGTGTTTGCTCGATCCCCCGCCGAATGGCCGGCACGATTTCCCGAATCGACGTAACGCGCTCGCCGTATGCGCCAAACGCGCGCGCCATGGCAGCGTAATCGCCGGAAATATCGGTGGAGCGGTATCTCTCGGTGGAGATCGGCATAATGGGAATTTCCATCGCCATGCTGAAGTTGTTCAGCAAGATCGATAGGATGGGAATCCTTTCGCGCACAGCCGTCTCGAAATCCATGCCGGTAAATCCGATTGCCGCGTCGCCCCACACGTTAACGCACAGCTTATCGGGGAAGGCCAGCTTGGCTCCCATGGCAAGACCCAGGCCGTAGCCCAGTTGCGTCGTCTTTCCCCAGCCGATATAGCTGAGCGGCTCGGTGCTCACCCAGAATGGCGCGAGCTGATCGCGCGGACTGCCAGCGTCGTGCGTAATAATGGTATTTGCCACATCCACCGTGCTCTGCAAATCGCGCAGCACACGATATGGAGAAAACGGCTCTTCGTCGGAATTGACGCGCGACGCCCATTCGGCAAGCCACCGTTTGCGCACCTGTCCGATCTCCGCGGCCACGGGCCAGGGTCTTTGACGTGGCGTTCGCAGAAGTTTTTGCACCTCTGCACAGAGCGCCGCGAGCGTTAATTGCGCATCACCGATCAATGCAATTTCCGCGCGCACATCTTTGTTGATGTGATTGGGATCGAGCGTCGCGTGGATGAATTTCTTACCGGCTGGCATGGCCACCGCGAACGTACTTTGCGTGAAGCTGCAACCGATGCCGAAAATCCAGTCCGCGCGATCCAGGAAATATGGTACCGTCGCCGGAAACGAGTTCCCTCCCGCGCCAAGAGCAAGCGGATGATTTTCAGGAAACGCGCTTTTCCCTTGCAGGCTCGTCGCAACCGGCGCTCCGAGCATTTCCGCCAGTGTTTTCAGTTCTTGCCATGCCCGAGCCCAATGCACGCCCTGCCCCGCATAGATCACAAGATTTTTAGCTTCCACTAGTGCAGCCGCGGCGCGCTTGACGTCTGCCGGATCGGGAGCGTAACGCGCGGAAACCACCGGCTCGTATTGCACTTGATCCGAAACTTCCTCCGTGAAGATATCCATTGGCATTTCGACGAGGGCCGGCCCGCCGCGTCCATTGCGTAACCGCGAAAACGCCCGCCGAAAGATGTTTGGAATCTCAGCTGTGGACCAGATCGCCTCCGCCGACTTCGTCACTGTTTGCATGCTTCTCACGGAACTGAAATTCGGATCGACTTGCGCCACCCGCCGCGCATAGCCCATCGGTAGTACCAAAATCGGCACGGACTCGCTATACGCTTGTGCGATGCCTCCAAACGAATTTTCAGCGCCGGGTCCGTGCTGCATCGCGAACACGCCGAGTTTTCGGCCGCTTGTCAATCGCGAGAGCGCGTCGGCCATGTGCAGCCCCACCCGTTCTTGGCGTACGATGATCGGCCGGATTCCCGCAGCGGCGGCTGATTCGAGCAAGTGATTCACCGGGTAGCCGAAAATGATCTCGACACCTTCGCGCTTTAGAATTTCTGCGATTGCATCGCCCGCCTTCATTGCTCATCTCCTGGAACTGCGTTCGTCTTCCAGCTGGAGCATCCGTCCAACAAAAGAATCAGAATACCGGGTAGAATGAGCGCGCGAAAGGGGTTTGCCTTGCAAATTGTTAATATCCGGACTGTCGTTAGCCCGTTCTGGCCAGGTGCGTGCCGATGACGCGCGCCGAGCGGAGAGTTGCGTCGCCTCGCGTCGTTAATATCGCGGATTTGCGCCGCACTGCGCATCGGCGGCTACCGCGCGCCGTTTTTGAATACGTCGATGGTGGTGCCGAAGGCGAAGTCACGCTTCGGGAAAACATTCACGCCTTCGAAGAGGTCACGTTTCGGCCGCGCAACGCGCTGTTCCTCGATCGCTGCGATACTCGCACGTCCGTGCTCGGCGCCGAGCTTGCCATGCCCCTGCTCCTCGCGCCCGTCGGTTTCACGCGCATGCTGTGGCCGCGCGGCGAGGTTGTGGCAGCTCGTGCTGCCGGCAATGCAGGTGTCGGCTATGTGCTTTCCACAATCTCGGGATGCCTGCTGGAGGACGTCGCTCAAGCCACTCTCGGTCCCAAATGGTACCAACTCTATCTCGTCGGCGGCCGCGAAGCAGCTGAAGCAACTCTTGAACGCGCGCAAAAGGCAGGATTCACCGTCCTCGCCATCACCATTGACACCGGCACCTTTGGCATGCGCGAACGCGATATTCGCAATGGAGCTGGCGCGCTTATTGGACGCAATTTCCCGGCAAAAATTCCTCACTTGCCACAAGTGCTGATCAAACCAGGCTGGCTTTTTGGTTTCGTTCGTGATGGCGGCATGCTGACGCTACCAAACGTGATTGTTCCCGGCCGCGGCCCCATGTTTCTCGCCGAAACGCAAGCCGCTCTCAGCCGATCGGTCGTCACGTGGTCCGATCTGCGCTGGCTGCGCGAGGCTTGGAAGGGCCCAATTATAGTGAAAGGAGTTCTCACCGGGGATGATGCTCGCCGCTCGATCGATGAAGGCGCAGCCGGAGTAGTCGTATCGAACCACGGTGGCCGGCAGCTCGATTGCGTCGCTGCGTCCCTGCGCGCTCTGCCGGAAGTCGTGGAGGCGGTCGGCGAGCGCTCTGTCGTGCTGATGGATGGCGGAGTACGCCGCGGCAGCGATATCGCCAAAGCGATCTGCCTTGGCGCGCGTGCCGTGCTCGTCGGCCGCGCATATGCATACGGTTTGGGCGCGGCTGGCGAGGCAGGCGTCACTCGGGCTCTTCAGATTCTTCGTGCCGATTTCGAACGGGTATTGAAACTGTTAGGCTGCGCTTCGGTTGCGGAGATGAATCGCTCGTATGTCGAGGTTCCGGCCGGCTGGCAGCGGGCTGGCTGCTGATCGTGTACGAACTTCAGTCCGCAGCTAACAGGAATCATATAGCGCTTGCGGTTCCACCATTTTCCCAGGATTCATGCGGTTATCTGGATCGAGTGCTTGCTTGATCGCCCGCATCACGTCCAGCGCAGCACCGTGCTCGACCGGAAGATACTTCTTGCGGCCAAAACCGATGCCGTGTTCGCCCGTGCAAGTGCCGCCCATTTCCAGCGCACGGCGGATGATCTTCTCTTCCAAGCGTAGCGCTTCTTCGTGTTCGGCGGGATTATTGGGATCGAGCACGAAAGCCATGTGAAAATTGCCGTCACCCACGTGCCCAACGACCACTGCTGGAAACGGCGCATTCGCCACGTCTCGCTTGGATTCCACGATGCAGTCCGCGAGGCGCGAGATGGGCACGCAAATATCCGTGGTGAACGTTTTGCCCCCCGGCCGAATCGCGAGCGTGGCGAAATAAGCCTCATGCCGCATTTTCCACAGCGTCTCGCGTTCTTCAGGAGAAGCGAACCATCGAAATTCGGTCGCGCCATGCTCTTCGGCTAGCTTCTTCACCGTTTCGGCCTGGTCGTTCACCCCGCGAACGCTGTCGCTGTGAAACTCGAAAAACAGAATCGGCGCCACCGGATAGTTCGTTTTCGAATACCGGTTGCACGCGTCGATCTGGCCCTCATCCATCAACTCCATTCGCGCCACCGTCACGCCAAGTTGGATCGTCGCAATCGCCGCTTCGACCGCGGCGCGAATCGTCGGGAATGTCGCGCATGCCGCGCCCACCGCTTCCGGCAGCGGATGCAGCCTCAGCGTCACTTCCGTAATCACTCCGAGCGTACCCTCTGCGCCCACAAACAGGTGCGCTAAGTCGTATCCCGCGGCCGATTTTCGCGCCCTCGATCCCGCCTGGATTACACGGCCATCCGCCAAAACCACGGTTAACGCCAGCACGTTCTCCTTCATCGTGCCGTACCGTACCGCCGTCGTGCCCGATGCGCGCGTTGACGTCATCCCCCCAATCGTCGCATCCGCGCCCGGATCGATAAAAAACGTAAACCCGGTATTCTCGAGCGCCCGCTGCAATTCCTTCCGCGGCACGCCTGCCTGTACGGTGGCCTGCAAATCCTCGGGGCTGATGCGCAGAATTTTGTTCATCTCGCGCATATCGATGGTGATGCCGCCATGAATCGCGTTTATCTGTCCTTCCATCGACGTGCCTGCGCCAAAGGGAATCACCGGCACTTGATGCCGCTGGCTGATTTTCACAATTTCACTTACTTCTTCGGTGGTACGAGGAAAGCACACCACATCCGGCGCGGCGGCTGCATGATACGATTCGCCGTGGCTGTGGTGTTCGCGAATAACTTCCGCCGTGGTTGTGCGATCACCAAGCAGCACCTGCAGATCGCGAATCGCGGCGGCCATTCGCTCGCGTACTGGCGTTGTGGTTTGTATGCTGGCCATTTTCCTCACCCACGCCGCCGAAACGCGCAAGCGGCGTACTACCTTTGCACCGTGACCTCGTAATACGCCACCGAACCGTCGCTCGCAAGCTTCGGATCGACGCGCACCACCTGAAACGAGCTTCCCTTCAGTTCGCTCACCGAATCACCCAACAGATCATGTGCGCGCTGCTGCATTTCCGGCGTCACGCTTACGATCCGCCGGTCGCCGGCCAATGCGGTCGCGTCGAGCCGGTACGTGCTCGTGCGGGCGTGCACGTCCTTCGAAACCAATTGAACGTTCACCGCTGGTCGCGGCTGGTCGTGAAACCATTGCCTCGGCGTAAGAAGGACAAACGCAACGATCAGCGCCACCATCACGTCGTATTGCCACGTCATGCGCTCGTACGACCAGAAGATCACCCTGCCGACGCCGCGCCAAAGCCGCCGCATCTCAGTGGCCTAAGCCGTTCACCACGGTGCCGTCGCGCATGTGCAGCACGCGATTGCCGTACGTGGCCGCGTCCGGATTGTGCGTGATCATCACGATCGTTTGCCCCAGTTCCTTGTTCAATTGCCGCAGCAACGCGAGCACCGCCTCCGAATTTCGCGTATCCAGGTTCCCGGTCGGTTCATCCGCCAGCACAATTTTCGGCTCGCTGACGATCGCCCGCGCCAGCGCCACGCGCTGCTGCTCGCCGCCCGAAAGTTCCGATGGCTTGTGCTTCAGCCGGTCTTTCAGTCCGAGTAGCTTCACAACCACGTCAAACCGATGCGGATCGAATCCGTTGGCGTGTAGATGCTGTGCCAGCGCGATATTATGATACGTGTCGAGCGTCGGAAGCAGATTGAACCGCTGAAATACGAATCCAACTTTGTGCCGTCGCAGTTGCGTTCTCGCAGCATCGCTCATCTCGCTCAAATCATTGCCGTCGAGCAGCACACGCCCGCTGGTCGCCCGCGCCAACCCTCCGATCACATGCAGCAGCGTGGATTTCCCGCAGCCCGATGGTCCCATAATCGAAACGAACTCGCCCGGCAGGATTTCAACGCTCACGCCCCGCAGCGCTGGCACCTCCACTTTGCCTGCGTGATACACCTTCCACAAGTTTTCTGTCTTGAGTATCGGCTCCACAAACTACTCCTGCGCCGGTGCCCGCGTTCCGAGGGATCTTTTAATTGTATCTGCCTTTCTTCCACCTGCCTAGCATCGCTCCAGGCACACGTCACCCGGCCAGGCTTTCTCGCGAGGAATTCCGCCAGCGGCGCTCCATGCGCGCCAACGAGCGCCGGCGCACTCCATCCGTTGCGTCGCTATTCGTACGCCAACGCTTCCACCGGATCGCGCCGGCTGGCTAGCCACGCGGGATACGACGCGCCCAGCAATCCGCCCACCAGCGCGATCGCCGCGGCAATCAATATCCACCGCAGCGTGATTAGAATCGTAAGCGAAGGAAATATCCTGAGGAAAATCAGCCGCATGATGTAGCTCAATCCCACGCCAGCGACTGCGCCGCCCAGACACAGTAGAGCCGTCTCGCTCAGGAATATCTGCACAATATATGCCTTCGATGCCCCCAGCGATTTGAGCACACCAATCTCGCGCGTGCGCTCGATGATCGTCGTGTACATCGATAAAAATATCACTAGGAATCCGATGCACACCGCAATCGCGATCATCACGTTGATAAACGCGCCCAGCCCCGGCATATTCGACGACGTCATCAGCGACATGTAATCCTTGATCGACCGTATCTCGTACCGCGGCAGCAGCTCGCTGATTTCGTCCATCACCGCCGGAATGTGATCCCCGCGGTCGCACTTTACGAAAAATATCGACGCCTTGCCTGACGCTCCCGACATTTCTTGCAGCGTGGACATCCGCACGAAGAGTCGCGCCCCCTTGCCGTGCTCCACGATTCCGGAAACCTGAAAATCGTGTCCCAGCAAGTGTAGTGTCTGCCCCACTTCCACATGCTTCGCTCGCGCATACACGTCGTCCACCAGGATGTCGTTCGGCTTCGTCAGCCCGTGTCCCTCATGATAGACGAACCCTCCGGAGACCTGCGCAAAAGTCTTCGGTTCGATCCCATACACCAGGTCGAGCCCATTCACGGAATTAAACTGGATCAGCACGGGCGCCACAGCCTGCACGTAATTTAGGTCGCGCAACTTGTCGCCAATCGCAATCGGCATCGGCGCACCGCTAAAAGCCATGAAAATCGAGGCCGATGGCGGCTGCACCATGATGTCCGCGCCCACGCCCTCCGTCCGCTTTGCGTAATCGCGCAGCAGTCCGCTTGTCAGCCCCACCACAATGATAACCAGCGTCACTTCCACTGCCACCGCGACCACGGTGATCGCGGTCCGCACCGGCCGGTGCATGGAATTGCGTACGATCATGTGGCGAATCACTTCGATGCCTCCGCCGGAGACTTTCCGCCCGGCTTGCCTTCGCTCTCGGCCTCCCCCACGCGCACCAATTCTGTTCCCGCTGGCTGCTTAAGCACAAACCGGTCCGACGTTATCGCCAAATTGAGAGTCAATCGCACAATGTGAATAACTAAATTATAGTCGCTCGCGGGACGATTCACCGAAATTTGCCGCGGGTATCGTTCCGCCCCGAAACTACTCCAATCGGCGTAAGCAACATCCGAAGCTAACTGCCCGTCGGCCTCGTACGTCTGAATTCGGTTCACGTTCAGATTCGCGCGGTCGAACCATATTTTCCGTGCGATCTCCCAATTAGACTCCGCCGCTGCCGCGGCTGGCGGTCCAACCCGATGAATCACCGTCAACACATAGTATGCCGACGAACCCTGTGTCGATTGCTCCAGAAGCACCGGATCGTCGGGAGCTATCTCATTCCAGAAAAGCGCGCCGGTTAAATGCTGCGGCCGCAGGTTTTCGATCGGCTTCGTCGATGGCCGTTCCAATTGCGTCGGCCCCACGATGAACTTGTTTTTAGACGGAATGAAGATATGAAACATTTTTCCGTCGCTCACCATGTCGAAAATGTCGGTTCCAACCACCGGAACTTGCCCGATCACCCGCACATCCGCTGGCTTCTGCGCCAGGATAAACCCGCTGACCTCATGGTACTGCTCAATCACGCCGGTGTACGCCGATCCGGCCGTGAGCACCATCGTCACCGCCGCGTTTATCGAAGTGATGGATTGAGCCTGATGATCGTAGGACTCGATCAGTTGCTGCTTGCTCGCTGTTTGCAGCGTCACCGGAGGCCCAGATGGCTTCTTCACCACTGTCTTCCGGCTTATCGCACACCCACCCCCTATTGCCATCGCAAGGACCAGCGATACGATGCGCCAATTCTCTCGTCGCCTATATTGGGGAAAGTTCACCGACACAAATTTAAAAATCTAACAGCCGGTTCCCGGAGTGTCAAACAAGCGGCGCGCCGGAGTTTCGGGATCAGTTCTCCGTCCCTGCCAGCGCGGATCGTTTACCACCGGCCGATATCCAAGCGGCAATGTCCGTGATCACCTGTTCGTCCACGTGCCCCCGCTTCCCGTAATCCGCTGGAAGCGAGGGTCCCGTGCCGAACATAAAGAGGTGATTCAAATCGGGGTATAGCTTCAAGGCCACATTCCCGCGATGCGTAAACGCCTTTTGCCACGCGCTGAAGTCCCCTTCGGGCGTCACTTGAAAATCCCGCCCTCCCTGCAGAATCAGCAGCGGTATCCTCAGCCGCTCGGCCGTCTGCACCGGATCGTAATTGCGCAAGTCGAGCCAATACGCCGCCGGCATTGTGCCGCCGAGAACCGGTACCGTGTCTCCCGGCTTCAGCGTGGGACTTTCGATCTTTTTTGCGGAATCCTCCGCGAGCGCGACAGTCTTTTCGTCCGCGGCGCTCGGTTCGGCCGCTGGTTTCGGCGCTGCGTCCGCTGTTTTCTTGGGCGCAAGGGTGGGTTTATCCACCGCTGCAGCCGCTGCCTCCTTGGCATCTTCCTTCGCGATGTATTGCACGGCCAGAAGCAGATCCTTCTCGAGCGGCCTTGCGTTCGCGCCCAATGCCACGATTCCCGCAATCTGCGAATCGCCCGCCGCGATCCTCGGCGCAATGTATCCGCCGAACCCGTTTCCAACGATGTAAATTCGGCTCGAATCGATTTTCGGCTGTTTCGCCAGCATCCCGACCGCGACGCGAGCATCGCTGATCACTTCATCGTCCACCGTGAGCTTCGCCGGGTCCGCGTTGCTCTTCGCGCCGTATTTCGCCGTGCGTTTCATGTAGCGGTAAACCGCAATACCGTGGCTGGCCAATCCCCATGCAAGGTCCTTGAGAGGCTTGTTCGGTCCGATCGTTTCATCTTCGTCATGAGCGCCAGCATCTTGCAACAGCACCACTGCCGGAAACGGCCCATTTCCATTCGGCAGCGTCAATGTTCCGGGCATCTCGAACGCGCCGTTCACCAGATTAAGCGGTTGCTCCGTGAAAGAACTCGACCGTACGTACGACGGCGCCGTCCACGGGGGCTGCGGTTGCTGGTGCGGTCCGAAATGAAGGCCCGCTATTTTTCCGTCAGCTTGGTAAACAACTTCGATGTCCACCAGCGACTTTTCAAATTTGCAGGTGAACAGCACCACATTGAAATTCTGCACCTTGCCAGCCCGCACGCCCGCGATCGATTGGTATGCACCGGCTGAATTCAGCACGCTGGCCCACGCGTGCGCCAGAACTCCCGGCGCGTTTACCGCCGCCATTTTCGCGCTGTACTGTGCTTCGATCTTGCTGAATTGCCGCGCCGTCAGATCCTGCACCACTTGTTGGCCGGAAGCAACCCACGGCGGGGGAGTCTGCACCGCGTCGTTGTGCGTCTGTTCTTTCGGATTTTGCACATCGCTCAGCTGCGCCGCACACGGCAAGACCGCCAGGGCAATGAGCAGCGCCAAAACAGATAATTTCATCGTTAATTCCTTTCGATGGTGAGTCCGGAATTGGCTCGGGGCCAAATCCAAACGCACAGCGTACCCACAGACCTCCTCACGATCATAGAACGCCGCATTGCCGCGATTCTTTCGCTTATGTGCGATTCTACTCGAAAGGTAGTTCCTGAATGAAGGCAATTCGGCCCGTCGAGGAAACATCGAGCTCCGTACGCCGCCTATCAACTCTTGTTGGAGCACAGCGGCGAAAAAAACAAAGTAGGCACCGGCTCCGCCCGCGCCTATTGCGCGACTGGCATCACCGGCAACGCCACTGTATCGACCGTCGCAGGGTCATCGCGCAGCTTCACATAAAGTAGCGTGCCGTCCGGCCGAGGCACCGTCAGCTTTTGCCCGGCATATCCAAATGGCACGGAAATGGAATTCGCAAAAGACGCGTTCGACGCCACCGAGTCAAGCAAATACAATTTGTCGCCCGCCAGCATGCACGATGCATTCGGCGATGGCGGACATCGTACTTCCTTCAGCATCGGAACACGCACGAGCGTCGCCAATCGCTGCCAGTCGCCTTTGCTTCCATCCGCCGCAACCGGACGAAACCGCAGCGGCCCGAAAGCTGATGGCCCAAAAGCCTTCAGTGGACTTAGCGTCGCCAGCAGGCTCTGCGAATCCTGCAAAATTAGATCGCCGTGATCCACGCTGAGCATCACGTCCCAGGAATTATCCGCCGTAGCGACCTCGATTTTCTCCGTCCGCGGAAACTCCGCTGGCACGTTTGATTTCAACACAAAGACGATGCTTCCGTCCTGCGGCAACTCATCCGCATTTCCCAAGTGTAGGAAGGTCGCCGCTGAGCCGCCCTGCACGCTCACGCTCATCAAAGCGACCTTCGGACGCGGTGCCTCAACCTTCGTCGGCAGTTCGAGTACGCGCCCGTCCTTTAGTATCACCTGAGCGGTAAACTGAGCGCCTTCGTGCAGCTCCGCCGCCGCACCAGGTTTCGTCGCGGATAAAATCAGCCCGCCGCCGCTCGTCGGGTCCTCCGGCTTCGCTGCCGCGAATTCCACGCCGCCTAGTCGCAGTCTCGCCACTTCATCCAACCTTGCGCCGATCAGCACTCCTTGCGTGTCTCCGGCATGGATTACGAATCGCTTGAGCTTCGCTTCATCCGCGTACGCACGCAAGGAGATCACATCTGCCTTCGCCAGTCCGTATTGCGTCACAAGCAGCTGGAATCGTCGAGGCGTTTCGCCTTTCAGAGGCAGCGTGATTTTCAGTTCGTCCGGTTTGTCGGCGCTCCATGTCACTTTCGCAGCTTTGACCGTCGCGTATTGCATCTCCACGTTTTCAACGCACGCTGCGGCTGGCGACCGCAGATCAAGAGCGATATCGCGGCCCGCTACTAGCGACGCCTTTTCGGCCTCTGGAACGACCCAGTTCGTCGGTTGCGAGCTGCGAAAATGAAATGTCGGTCCTGTAAAACTCTGAAATCCCCAGGATCCCCCCAGCGTCCCATCCAAACTCGCGTTCAATTCTCCTGGCTGCAGCGAACTCGTATTGACCACAAACCCGCCGCGCTCCGCATCCGGCGTTGCTGGAAGTTTCAAATCCTTTCCGGTCTTGTCTTTTATGTGCAGGAAAAAATCGTGGCCCAAATTCGTCGCAAACGCCAGTGGCGCTCCCGCCACCGGCAGCACCAGCGGGCCTCTGTCCAGACAGTAAACTTCTTTCGGATTCACCGCATGCATCTGCGGCGGGTGCGCCGCATCCACCGGGGGCAGTCCCACCACGAGCACCGACTTTGGATTATGGAACGACGGCGGCGCATTTAGGCGCAAGTTTACCTCGTCGCCGCTCGGAACCGAAAGAGCCGGGATGTATTCGTAATTCGGCGAACGCAAGCTCCCCATGATCCGCACAAGATCGACCACCGATCCGACGTACGGGCTGTAGTAACCGCCGCGAGCAATCGGCGTCGAGCTCACCGCCCCTATCAAATCCGCCGATGGCCCGCTGGTCAGCGATGCAACCATCGATTGGCTGCTGCTGTCCTGAATTAACAGTTGATCGTTTCCCTGTACCAAGCATGATTCTTGCTGGTCGATCGGCTGTTCGAAGCAGGCCTGATCAAGCTTCACGCCCAGCGTGCGCGCCGAAAGAGCCGAGCGCTTTTTCAGTTCCTGCGGGTCGTACTTCGAGGTCGTTCTCACTGTGTCCAAGTACGCTGCGAGCCGCAATCGTTGCAGGCTCACCCGATCCAAGTCCCTCGCTGCTCGCACGAAGACGCCCGGCTTGCTCCGCACCGCCGAGCGCACCGCGGAGAATCCTCCGCCCGTCTCAGGAGCCAGCAGCACTAGCGCTTGCTGCGCGCCGCGCGGCACGGTGATCACCATTCCTTCCTGGCGAAAATGTTTGTCCCATGTTTCCGCTTCCGTGAACCACTTCTTAGGCGGCGGATTTGTCGGCCCCTGCAGAAAGCCCACGATGAGCAGGTAGTGAACTGATTCGTCCTCGGGAAACTCGGTGTGGATCCAGAACCGGTCGCCGGCTTGCAAATTGGGGACTTCGGAAATCGGCAGCGTTATTCCGTTGCGCGTGACGTGCATTTCGATCCGCGGTCCAATTAAATCGAAAGCCGCAGTGTCCGCAAGCGTTGACGACGATGCCGCGAATATAAGGGCCGCCAAGATAAAACCGAAAGCCACGCTGTTGCGCAGCGCTGCCCAAACGGAACTGCCAGAACTCATACCACTCCCCCTCTTAATCCCATTGCAGGCAAGCAGAGTCACAGCGGACTGCTGGTTTCATAGGAACACCTGCCGCCTTAGATGCTGAGGACCCCGTGTGGCGCTGCCGAGATTGGAAAGAGCGCTGCGCAAAGAATCATAGCGATCTCCATCCGGTATGCGACACCTGCTTTAAGAAGCCAAACGGTGAAATGCGGATCGCGCGTAATTCGGAAACACATGTATCCCTGCCTGGGTACCCACCCATTTTCGCCGAGCATTTACACATCATCCGTTGACATCTCCGCACGCCGTGGTTTACCGTGCACTTTCCGGGCGTTCGACGGAGTTCCGTAGCTCCGCCGTGCGATCCTTGGAGTGTTTCCGGCATTTCATTTTTTCGATTGAGACGCGGTTTTATGCCTGTTTCTCCGCGACTCCATTGGCCGGCCATTTCTCCAGAAGCAACCCTTCCGAAGTCCGAGTTCCCCGTATGCCCCGATGAAAACGCATCGTCGGGTATCGTCCAAACCGCGATTTTTCAGCTGGATAAGATGCTGCGCCGCTGGCAGGGAATCTACGAATTTTGCAAGGCGGAAGATTGCCTGCTGCGCATCGCCAAAGGCCGCGCCAATAAACGAATTGTTCTGCCCAATGGCGCTGTGATCCGTCCGGGTGACGAACTGCTCGAAGTCCACTGGTGGAATGAACACGTCGCCCGCCTCGTAGCTGACCGGCCGGCGCTGGCACGCGCAAAATGCCTGCTCGCGCTGGTCGAGCGCTCTTTCGAGCAGCTCTCGAAATATCTAACCGCCGCTCCCGAAGCGCGGCATGTGAAATTCATTCACGGTAACGCGGTGCTTCCCATGCGCAGCCGCAGAAATGAAATTGCCACGCGAGTACGTCAATACGGATTTTGGGTCGTTCACCCCGACGCGGGATGTCTCGAACGCGTGCACGATTTCTTTGAGCAGTACCTGGTGTGGGCTCTTCTGTGGGCCTTCCACCATCGCAAGCCGGACATGAAGAATCACACCCTCCGGCGAGTTGATCTATGGGCCACGCGCGCGGAATTTCTCGAACGCTACCATCCACCGCTCGCGCCGGCCCTCGCCGCGGACGACGGTAATTCAGGTGGTCCCCAGATTTCGCGTCAATTCAGCCGGGTACCGATTGCGCGGCATTTCGACTGATTCTCGCATCGAAACATACCACTGGCCGCCCGCGCTTCGCCTCCTCTTCTATTGCTTCCGAGGACGCGCCGGGCCGAAAACCGCGCGCGGCGCAGCCGCGCCTGTGCCACGATTGATGGACCGGAACTTCGATTGTGTGTCGCTAGTGACGCGGTTCGAAAGAGACAAACTATGAGACTCACCGTTCGCTTTTTCGTGCTGCTACTCTGCGCAGCCGGCCCGGCAGGATGCCTGCGTTTCCGCAGCGCGGGCCCCTGCTACGGAGTCGGTTGTCCAACATTTACGTCCAGCAGCGGCCCGCGGAGCGCTTCGTCGAAATCCGATGCGGCGCAAGAGCAACAAACGGCGGCGAGCCAGACAAGTTCCCCGGCCGCGAAGAATCGGCGCGGTATTCATGCGCTGCTGAAAAAAGCTAAGCTGTAGCCGCCTCGCCGCTTTCCTCGCCGGGGTGATGCGGCTTGTGCGCGGCGATCACTTTTTCCGCCAGTTCCTGGGGAACGTAATCGTAATGGGAAAATTCCATCGAGTAGCTGCCGCGTCCCTGCGTCAGCGAGGTGAGCTCGTTGGCGTAGCTGAGCATTTCCGACAGGGGCACCAGCGCTTTCACCACGACGTTTCCTCCGCGCGATTCGCTTCCGCTGATTTTTCCGCGATGCCCGCTCAAATTGCCCATGATGTCGCCCGAATATTGCTCGGGCGCGTACACTTCCACGTGCATCACCGGTTCCAAAAGAGCCGGACGCGCCTGCTTCATGGCTTCCCGGAAGGCCAGCGAGCCGGCGATTTTGAACGCGATGTCGGACGAATCAACGTCGTGATATTTGCCGTCGTAGAGCGTCGCGCGGAAATCGACCACCGGGAAACCGGCCAGGTAGCCGCGCTCGGCTGCTTCGCGAATCCCTTTTTCGACCGACGGAATCCAGTTCTTGGGAATCGCGCCACCGAAAATATCGTCCACGAATTCGATGCCCTTGCCGCGCGGCAGCGGCTCCATCCTGATGCGCGCCACGCCGAACTGCCCGTGGCCGCCGCTCTGTTTCTTGTGCTTGCCTTCGGCATCGGCTTTGGCGCGAATCGTCTCGCGGTACGGGACCTTCGGCGGATGGAGCGTCAGCTCGACGTGATAGCGCTTGCGCAGCTTGGAAACGACCACTTCAATGTGCTGCTGCCCGGCGCCGGCAAGCAGAAACTCCTTGGTCTGCGGATCGCGTGAAAATCGCAGGGACGGATCTTCCTCGAGAATTTTGTGAATGGCCACCCCGATGCGGTCCTCGTCGGCGCGCGTTTTCGGCTCGATCGCGAAGGTGATGGAAGGCTCGGGAATTTTCGCCACCGGATAATAGATCGGCGCGTTTTTGTCGCCGAGCGTATCGCCCGTGAACGTGTCCTTGAGCTTGGCCACCGCGCCGATATCTCCGGCGTGGAGATCGGCGACAGCCACGGGCGTCTTTCCCTGCATCACCTGCACGTGCTGTAAGCGCTCCGCCGAGTTGCGGTCGAAATTCTGGAGGGTCGCGTCATTTTTCAGCATCCCGGACATGACTTTGAAGCAGGAAATCCGTCCGGCAAACGGATCGGCAATGGTCTTGAAGACCATCAGCGACACGGGTTCGGAATCCGCAATTTTCCGCTCGATCTCTTCGCCCGTTCGCTCGGGGGATTTGAATCCCCGCACCCTCTTCCGATAGCCCGGGTCGGGAAAAATTTCCGCCATGAAGTTCAGGATGGCGTCCGCGCCGATGCAATGCAGCGCCGAGCTGAGCATCACCGGGAAAATCTTCCGGTCGCGGACTTCCTCGTGCAAGCCCTTCCGCAGATCCTCGGCTGGCAGCGTGCCCTTGTCGAAAAATTCCTGCATCAACTCGTCTTCGCCCTCGGCGACCAGCTCCACGAGTTTTTCGTGCGCCGCCCGCGCCGCTTCGGCCATGCCGGCCGGAATTTCTTCAACTTTCGCCTTGCCGTCGCCATCGGGCGTATAGATTAGCGCCTTCATGGAGACCAGATCGATTACGCCGCGAAAACTTTTCTCGCTGCCGATGGGCAGTTGAACCGGCACCACGCCGCGCCCGAAGACTTGCTCGAGTGATTCCAGGGCGCGCTCGAAACTGGCCAGTTCGCGGTCCATCCAGTTCAAGACAAACGCGCGCGGCTGCCCGTACTCCACGGCGTAGTCCCACACTTTTTCCGTCATCACCTGCACGCCGGCGGCCGCATCGACGACGATCAGGGCCGCATCGGCGGCGATCATGGCCGACTTCGTATCGTTGATGAAGGTGGAATATCCGGGCGTATCGAGGATATTGATCTTCGTCTTTTCCGATTGATGCTCGCCCTGCCATTCCGCGAACGCGAGCCCCGTGCTGATGGAGATTTTTCGCGCGATTTCCTCTTCATCCCAGTCGGTGACGGTGGTGCCGTCGGCGGTTTTGCCAAAGCGCGGCGTCATCCCCGCAGCGTACAGTAACGACGAGACGAGCTGGGTTTTCCCCGTCCCGCCGTGGCCTACAATGCCCACGTTGCGTATCCATTCGGTTGTGTACGATTTCATGGTTCACCTCTCTGAAATGCGAAGGTTGCGGAGCCTGGCCCGCGCACGGATTTCGACGGCCTCCCGGTAATCGGGTCGGTCGATCATTCGGCTTTTCACTAGCGATGCTGTCCTGTCCTCGCGAATCCGCGCACACCACGGCCTGGACAGGCATTTCGTGCGGGAAAAATCCGGCGTGATAATCCGACGTTTGTGCCGCGGTCTGCATCACGGCGCCGCCCCCGGCCCTTGCGCCCGATGACCCTGCGCCCCGCTCCGCGCGAGCGGCAGAGCATAGTCTGCACGAGCAGCAGGGCGGAAGAACCGGATGCTAGCACACGGTTCCGCGCCCCTTCAAGCACGCCCGCGACACGCCAGCCGCACACTTCGAGTCGGATGAGTGCTGAATCATGCGCCATCATGCTGGCGAGGGTGTGTCTTTAAATCAAACAGAATCAAACAGAGCGGCCGGAAATCGTAATTCCGGATGGAACGCAACCATCGAACCGTTTGTGGGGCGTCCTCGGGCGCAGAGGGCTCGAAGAGCGGATTCTCGCCACGGTTACGGAGCTTTCGATCATCCTCTGCGTTGCAGACGCAATGGGCGATGTAGCGTCTATCGGTTCGAGGGCAAAGGGGACAGGACGGGGCGGTCGGCGGGCGGAGTGAAATTCAGCATGAAGGTCCGGCCACGTTGCTCGTCCGTATCAATCGTTTTTTTCAGGTCGAGCGTGTTGAGATCGACGGACTCGGGTTTGGATTTCGACGGACCGCTGATGGGAATGAAGAAGAAGCGACCTTCAGTGACCCACCAGTCGGAAACTTCGAGCTGCCTGCCATCCCTCAAGCAGACCACCATGTTGGCTTTTTTCTCCGGCGCGCTGGGCGCTTGCGCGGAAGGCGCGGTGGACGGCTGTTCGAGGAAGAGGAACGGCGCGGAAAAGAGCGACGGCGCGGTCCCTTCGAGGTATTCGTTCTGATAGGCGGGAGCGAGCGGTTGGTAGTCGCCAATTCCAGCGCATGGACCGATGGTCCAGGACGAGCCGGGTATCGACGCGGAATCGCACGCCGGCCAAAGCCCAAATCCGAGCGGAAGCATTTGGTAATTCTGAGGCGGCTGCCAATAGCCGAAATCATTCACCAGGAATCCGCCGAAGAGGAAGGAATGGAAATAGGCGCGCGAGCCAAGCCACTCGCTTCTGGGAAAAGCGGATACGCGAAAGCTGGGGCTATGAACTGCCGGTTGCACAAACGTATATGGGACGAACGAATACGGCGCGATCGTTCGCGGCAGCACGTAGGATCTGACCGGCATGGGGCGCGGCAACGGACGGATCGAAGGCCGCGGAACGGGCATGCTGCGCGGATAGATCATCGGCCGAACGGGAACCGGACGGGCGACCATTGGCCGCGGCATTGGGCGGGGCGCGACCGGGCGCTGATACATTCGAAACGCTGGACGAGGCACTCCAACGCGCTGCGCCGCCGCGGGCGATACCGCCAGCAAGAGCAGTGCGGCAGGCGCTGCCCACGTACGGTGTTTCCAGAGAAATGAAAACGGCTTCGATGCGGTCATGCCCGCACCTCCTGCCTGCAATTGCTCCTGCCAGCATGTGCTTTTGAGGGGCCGAGCGCAAGAGGACATTCGCATAGTGCGAGCGAGAGAACGTGCCGCGGTCGCGCCCTGATTTGCATTCGAGCGCCGCGCAATTCGCGCGGAGAAACGGAGCGCCGGCTACGGTTGAACGTTTCTGCTGGAGGTTTTCTGCGCGAGCATTTTGCGCGCGTTGGCATAAAGCGCTTGCGCTGCGGGAATGGACGCAATCGCCTGATCGAGTTGCGGATCGTTTTCCAGTGCGATCTTGTAACCCGCGTTCACGCCGAAGACGCTGGTGAAAACCTCGCGCTGAATTTCCCACTTGAGATAAGGGAGGTTTTGCTCGATCTGCGCGCCGGTGACGTCGATATGCTGCTGATCCAGATATTTCTTGAGTTGCGCGATCACCGCATCATTCACCTCGAAATTTTGCGAGATGTCCTTGTTCTCTCCGAGATAGAAGCGGACAAAATCACCGACACCCTGCGGCGGCAGCGACGCGGGATACAACACGCCGCGCGCTTCCATGAGTTTCTCGAAATCATCGGGTTTCGGATCGGGAACGGTCACATCGGGCGAAATGCCGTCACCACCATAGACGGTGCGACCGGTGTCGGTCAGTCTGGCTTCCTGCGACTGCGGCTTTTGCGGATCGTAGTGATAATCGTAGAGCGTTTCGTTCTTGTAGCTTCTTTGAATGGAGCGGCCGCTGGGCGTGTAGTAGCGCGCTGTGATGAGCATGAGCGCGGTTTTGTAACTGAGCGGGAATTGCGTTCCGACCAATCCTTTTCCGAAGCTGGTTTGGCCAACGATCAAGGCGCGGTCGTGGTCCTGCATGGCGCCGGCGAAAATTTCCGACGCAGAGGCAGTCTGCCCGTTGATGAGCACGACGAGCGGCACATCCAAGCCTTGATTTCCGTGAATGGCATAGTAACGCCGCTCGGGAGACGACCGGCCACGATGGGAGACGATCAGGTCGCCCTTATCCAAGAACATGTCGGCCATGCCGACGGATTGGTCGACCAAGCCGCCCCCGTTGTTGCGCAGATCGATGATCAGGCCTTTCAGCTTCGGGGCGTCAAGTTGCTTGAGGGCGGCGGCGAAATCGCGGTCCGCAGTCGTGTCATTAAAGGTGGAGACGCGAATGTAGCCGATGCCGGGACGGACCATGGTGGCGTACTCGACGGCGGGGCGCGGGATTTCCGCGCGAACGACGGTGACGTCGATTGGCTTGGCCCAGCCTTCGCGGCCGAGAGAGATAGTGACCGGAGTACCTTTGGCGCCGCGCAGCAGGTTGGCGACCGCGGAGGTGGTCAAACCGGCGCACAGCTTGCCGTCCACTTTCAGGATGACGTCGCCCGGCCGGATTCCAGCCTTATAGGCGGGCGAATTGACGAAAGGGTACTGGACCATCGTCTGGCCGTTGGGCGTCTGTCCAATGACCATTCCGACGCCGTAATAGCGGCCCTCTTCCTGCTCGAGAAAGGCGGCATATTCCTTGGGATCGAAAAACTCCGAATGCGGATCGAGGGACTGGAGCATGCCGGGGATGGCACCATCGTAGATGGCCTGATCCACGTTGATTGGGTCGGCATAGTTCTGCTGGACGACCGAGAGCACATTGGCAAATTTCTGAATCGAATGCTGGATGTCGGAGGGTTGGTCCGCGTTGGCCACGACGGGCCTGCCCATATAGCCACCCAACGCGGCGGCGATCGCCAAGACGAAAGCGAGGACAAAAATTCCGCGAGCCGCGGCTGCGTTGAGCAGCGTAGCGACTTCGCCCGAGTTTCCCTGATGATTGGTCTTCATTCCCTACTTCACTTCTGAGCCCGCCGAGAACGGCACGGCGGACTCAATTAGATTTCCAGCTCCGAAATATGGATGCCGCGCCGAGGAACCAAGGCTAGCAGACACGAGCGACATATCCTGATCGTACGCGCCCTGTTTTCGGGCTGCAAGTCGTAGCTGAGGAGCAGTTCGAAAGCGTCCACCGCGATTTTGTTGAGCCGCAGTAAATCTCCAGTCGCCCGGAAGCATATTTGTTTCTTCCGCGGAAACGTCGTGATAGGCTTCGCCCCACATTTGAGGCTGCTCGGCGTAAAGCCGCGCAGCGCCAGTTCATGCTGGGACGACGCTCAAGCCGCGGAGGCAACAATGTACGGACGCACGTGGCGATTCACGATTCTTCCTGGTAAGCTTGACGAATTCGTCGAATCCGTGCGTACGCTCTTGCCGGATGCGAAGAAAGAACGCGGTTTTCGAGGATTCATAATTCTGCGCAATCCCTCGATCGATCAAAAACCCCGCTGCATGCTCATCGGACTGTGGCAATCGCGCGCTCATCTGCGGGCCAGCGACGAAGGCCTGTTTCTCCCTCGCGCGCTGGCGCACTTGATCACCTGCTCGGAAGGATACCCGGTGATCCAGGAGCAAGATGTGCTCCTTAGCGAAGTGGCGCCGGAGCATGACGACCGCCTGCTTTCCTGCTAAATATCGACTGGACGCGCGGGGTGTTCCATTTAGTCACTTCACCGTAAGTACGCTGTGAATGGCAAAGCGCACGATGGGCATTCCGGCAACCGCTGGAGAAAAAAGGGCCCGCGCGAGACGTCCGAGGAGAGAAGATGGCGTTGCGCGGGCCTTATAAGCTAAGTGTGTCTGCGGAAATTGTCGTGCAAACAGAGGCTGATTGCAAGCAAATTCCTGGTGACAGCAGCCCAAAAAGACGAAGACTTGGCGAAGATTCCGACCTCTCACGACGCTTCAGGGCGCAATGACAAAGCTGCCGTCTTGTTTCACATACGCATAAGCCATGCGCGGGGTGGAATACGCGGCTGCGGGGCGCCCGTTGCGGTCAAGCAGGATCAGACCGCCCGCTGCGGCGGCCCTCCGGCCGAGTACTCGGATGCACGCGTCTGCCACGGCTTGCGCAATGGTCGCTTTCTCGCCTTTTTTGCGATGCGGCGCCAGCACGCGGGGATCGCGAAGCATATCGGCGGCCATCTTGGCCATCACGACCTTCATGATTCCCTCGCCGTAGCCGGTGCACGAAATGCCGCCGGCCGAGGCATCCGCGTAACAGCCGCAGCCGATGAGGGGGGAGTCGCCGACACGACCCGGATATTTTTGCCGCGTTCCGCCGGTGGAAGTCCCCGCGACGAGATGGCCGTCCGCATCGAGCGCGACGGCACCGACCGTGCCCCACGGTTCCTCGGGGTGGTCGGCGGCGACGTTTGCGTGGTCCCCGTGTTGTTGCCACTCGTCGCGGGATGCTGCGGTGATTAACTCGGTGGAATCGCAAAGCGGAAGGCCATTTTCCACCGCGAATTGTTCGGCGCCGAGACCGACGAGCATCATGTGCTCGGACTTTTCCAGCACCAGCCGCGCCAGCCGGATGGGATTGCGAATCCGCTCGACTGCCGCGACGGCGCCGGCCTTGAGCGTCGCGCCATCCATGACGATAGCGTCGAGCTGCACTCGCCCGTCGCGGTTCAGATGCGAACCGATGCCTGCGTCGAGAGCGGGGTCTTCTTCCATCGCGACGATTGCGGATTCAACCGCGTCGATTGCCAGGCCTCCGGCGGACAGAATTCTCCATCCGGCTTCCAATCCCGCGCGCACGCCGCGGCGGAAATCGTTCAAGGCCCGATCCGGGATATTGCCTGCGCCTCCGTGAACGATAAGAGAAGGTTTGGCTCTGTTGACATCCTTGAGCAAAGCCAGTGATGCTACAAGCGATACAGATTGAAACTCAGTCCGAGCAGCAGGGCTTGACGCACCTGCGTGCGCAGCGAGCGACCGGGCGCACGAGCCGAGAGC
>Ga0209061_1001239_pt1 | contig 44868 bp, 38 predicted proteins | sample Coa_R1_10_FD_187157 | JGI IMG/M metagenome (GOLD analysis project Ga0209061, IMG submission 187157) | Surface soil microbial communities from Centralia Pennsylvania, which are recovering from an underground coalmine fire - Coalmine... | ecosystem: Environmental > Terrestrial > Soil >...
AGCTCTCGGCTCGTGCGCCCGGTCGCTCGCTGCGCACGCAGGTGCGTCAAGCCCTGCTGCTCGGACTGAGTTTCAATCTGTATCGCTTGTAGCATCACTGGCTTTGCTCAAGGATGTCAACAGAGCCACGGTGTCACAAAACTTTAGCATAGTCGTGGTGAGAGGCGAATGCCCGAGGAGCGGCCAACTTTGTTGCGCCGAATTCGCGAAACATTCAGGTAAGCTAGAGCCATGAGGCTGAATCCCAAGCTGAAATTAGCGGCGCTCACGCCGGCGACCGCGTTCATCCTTGCAGCCTTGCTGGCGCTGGCCGCCTGGCAGACCGCGGCGCAAAGCCAGAGCACGCAGCCCGGCGCTCTTCCCCCGGCGTCCGGGGAAAAATCCCAGGCCGCTCCACCGCCGGATGCTGTGCAGAGCATTCGCGTGCGCACATCCGAGGTGACCGTGCCCGTAACGGTGCGGAACAAGTCGGGCGCGCTGGTGCTCAATCTGACGGAGAAGGATTTCCACGTATTCGACGACGGAGTGGAGCAGAAGATCACGCACTTCGATCTGGGGGGACAGCCGTTTGACACGGTGCTGGTGGTGGAAACAAGCTCGCGCATACAGGCGCTGCTGCCGGCGGTGCGCAAGACCGGCGTGATATTTTCGCAGGTCGTGATGGGGCAAACTTCGCGAGCCGCGGTGATCAGCTTCGACAACACCGTGGACCTGCTGCAAAACTTCACGAACAACGCGGACGCGATACAAAAGACGATCAACGATTTGCGGGTGGGAACCTCAGGAGCGCGGCTGTACGACGCAATGGCGCGCGGCGTGTCGCTGCTGCAAGAGCAACCACGCGGGCGCCGGCGCATCCTGCTGGTGGTGAGCGAGGCGATCGATAGCGGCAGCAGCGCGAAGCTCGGCGAAGTGCTGCGGTCGGCGCACATCGGCAACATCACAATTTATTCGATCGGGCTGAGCACCGCGCAAGCGGCTCTGCGCGCGCCCGCCGGGTACAACGGACCGGCTCCAATCGGTCCGCCGGGTACCTATCCGGTGCCGATTCGCCCCGGGATGCCGACCAATCCGACGATGGAACAGCAGTATGAAGCGCCGCCGGCGAATTTGAATATCATCGGGCTGGCCAAATGGCTGGTGCAGACGGGAAAGAGCGTGATCTCTGAAAATTCGCTCGCTGCCGCCAGCAAGAGCACCGGAGGGCTGGACCTAAGCCCGAAAAAAGGCGCCGCCATTCAGAAGGCAATGGACGAAATCGGCGGCGAGCTGCATGCGCAATACACGCTGGGATATCAGCCGCCGGGCGGTGAGAAACCGGGATATCACACGATCCGGGTGACCGTTGATCGGCCGGGAGTAACCGTGCGCACGCGCCCTGGGTATTACATCGCGCCAGCGGTGCGATAGCACTGGCCGTTTATCGACGGCAACGAACCCACGCTCACCGGTTATTTGTACCCGAAGGCGACAAGCGTATCCCTCACCGCCGTTCCCGACGAAAAATGTGTCGGGACCGGGCTCGAGATGACGACTGGCAGGTAGGCTCGCGCCGAGTGGCCCGCGCGCCGCTTATTTCTTTTCGGGATCAAGCCGGGCGGCGCCAGCCGCTGCGGCCTGCTCTTCCTCCTCGAGGATGCCGGCGGCGGCGGCGATCCGGTCGCCTTCCTCGAGGCGCAGCAGGCGAACGCCCTGCGTCGAGCGGCCCGCTTCACGAATTTCCGCGGAGTGCACGCGAATCACTTTGCCGTGCCCGGTGATGATCATGACGTCCGAATCCTCGCGGACCTGCAGAGCGGCGACGACCGAGCCGTTGCGATCGGTGGACTTCAGATTGATGACGCCCTTGCCTCCGCGCGACGTGACGCGATATTCGGCGAGCGGCGTGCGCTTGCCGTAGCCTTTTTCGGAAACCGTGAGCATGAGCGAGGTGAGCGATTCGCGAATCTGATCGCTTTCGAGCTCGTCGAGATTCTGCGTGTCTTTCTTGTACTCCTTCTGGATGATGCCGAAATCGGGCTGGACCGCTTCCATGGAGACGACGTAATCATCCTTGGCGAGGTCCATGCCGTTGACGCCGCCGGCGTTGCGGCCCATGGGTCGAACTTCGGTCTCGCGGAAGAGAATGGCCTGGCCCTCGCGGCTGGCGAGGAAGATCATCTGTTTGCCGTCGGTGAGCTTCGCGCCGATCAGCTCGTCGCCGGGTTCAAGGTTGATGGCGATGATGCCGGACGGGCGCGGATTGGAAAATTCCGCGATGGCGGTCTTCTTCACCGTGCCGTGCTTGGTGGCAAGGAAGACGTAACGGTCCTGCTCTTCCAGGTTGCGCGCGGCAACGACGGCGGTGAGCTTTTCGCCCTCCTGGAAGCGGACGAGACTGTTGATGGCTTTGCCGCGCGTGGCCGCCGCGCCTTCGGGAATCTCGTAAACCTTCAGCCAGTAGATACGGCCCTTGGACGTGAACAGCAAAATATAGCTGTGCGCGGAGGCGACGAAGAAGTGCTCGACGAAATCGTCTTCGCGCGTTTTAGCGCCAATGCGTCCCTTGCCGCCCCGGGATTGATGGCGGTAGACGTCGACGGGAGTGCGCTTGACGTAGCCTGCGTGGCTGACGGTGATGGCCATTTCCTCGTCTTTGATCAGGTCTTCGAGCTTGATTTCCTCAACCCGATCGACGATCTGCGTGCGCCGGTCATCGCCGTAGGATTTCGCGACTTCGCGGAGCTCCGCGACGATGACGGATTTGAGTTTCTTGTCGCTGCGGAGGATTTCCTCGAGCTCTTCGATGCGCGCGCGGATTTCGGCGAGTTCTTTCAGAATTTCGTCGACGGAGAGCTGCGTCAGTCGGTGCAACTGCAATTCGAGAATGGCGTCGATCTGCGTGAAGGTGAGACCTTCGCCTTCGGCGGGTCCGATCGCGGCGCCGGTGAGCGCGACGATGCCGTATTTCTTGCGATCGACCTTGATTCCTTCGATGGTGCGTTCCCTGCCGCCGACTGTGATGCGAATGTTTTTGTTGCTAAAGAAATCGTGCAGATTCTGGCGGGCGTTGGCGCGGCTGGAAGACCCGCGAATAATCTTGATCACGTCGTCGATATTGTCGAGCGCGATGCGGTAGCCGACCAAAATGTGCTCGCGTTCGCGGGCCTTGCGCAGCTCGTACTGCGTGCGCCGGCGAACCACGTCGATGCGGTGCTCGATGAAAAGCTTGAGCAGCTGGATCAGACCGAGCTCGCGCGGCTGCCCGCCGACGATGGCCAGCAGGATCATGCCGAACGATTCCTGCATTTGCGTCATCTTGAAGAGCTTGTTGAGGATGATCTGCGGCTCCTCGTCGCGCTTCACTTCGATGACGATGCGCATGCCTTCGCGGTCGGATTCGTCGCGCACGTCGCCGACGCCGTCGATCTTCTTGTTGTTGATCAGCTCGGCGATGTGGGAGATCAGGCGGGCCTTGTTCACTTGGTAGGGCAGTTCGGTAATGACAATGTCCTGGCGGTCCTTGCCGCGCTGCTCGATAGCGGCTTTGGCGCGGACCTGGAAGGAGCCGCGGCCGGTTTTGTAGGCCTCTTCGATTCCCTCGCGGCCGTAGATGTAGCCGCCCGTCGGGAAGTCCGGGCCGGGGATGATTTTCATCACCTGCTTCAGCGTGGCTTCCGGGTTTTCGATCAGCAGGATCGCCGCTTCGATCGTTTCGCGCAAATTGTGCGGCGGAATGTTGGTGGCCATGCCCACGGCAATTCCGGATGAGCCGTTGACCAGAAGATTCGGAATGCGCGTGGGCAGAACGACCGGCTCTTTTTCGCTCTCGTCGAAATTGGGAACGAAATCGACCGTTTCCTTCTCGATATCGGCAAGCATTTCCTCGGCGATTTTCGACAGGCGCGCTTCGGTGTAGCGCATGGCCGCCGGGGGATCGCCATCGACGGAGCCGAAGTTGCCCTGGCCGTCCACCAGCGGGTAGCGCATGTTGAAATCCTGCGCCAGGCGGACGAGCGCGTCGTAAACGGGCGTATCGCCGTGCGGATGGTATTTACCGAGAACTTCGCCGACGATCTTGGCGCATTTGCGGTAGGCCTTCGTGGACGTAAGCCCCAGCTCGTACATGCCGTAGAGAATGCGGCGGTGCACCGGCTTCAGACCGTCGCGCACGTCGGGCAGCGCGCGGCCGATGATCACGCTCATGGCGTAATCGAGGTACGACTTCTTCATCTCCGATTCGATATCGACCGGAGTAAGTACCGAAGCATTCTGCTCGTCAGCCATTTAGACCCCTTTGCGATTCAATTCCTGGCGGCGCGTTGCCGACGCTTGGCCGCGTACGCGGTTTCCAAACTAAGTTCGTCGCTTCCGCCCAGCGCGCAACCGTGCTTCAGGCTTCAAAGCTGCGCGGTGGGCGCGGCGCGTTTGCGCGGCTTCCAAACGAACCAGAAAGCGATGCCGACCACCAGCGCCACGATTGTGTCCGTCAGATCCAAGTAAAAAGCGGAGCGCCAAAACCGTGCCGCAACCGGATCGCCGTGAAGTGCCGCCCGCCACTCGCGGAAATTGTGCATCAGCTCCGGCGCGGTCCAGGCGATAAACAGCAGCGCCAGTCCTAGAAAAGTCCAGCGAAGAATATTGCGAAAGCTTTGCATTCATTCGCTCCGCGCTCAGGCTATTTCGCGACGGCATGCGCATCCATGTTTCTGTCCGCCTGCTAAATATCCAGGTTGACGACGTCAAGGGCGTTGTCCTGGATGAATTTGCGGCGCTCCTCGACGTTTTCGCCCATGAGCGTGGCGAAGATTTCCTCGGCGGCCACGGCGTCCTCAAGCCTGACCTTGAGCAACGTGCGCGTCTCGGCATTCATGGTGGTGGCCCAGAGCTGCTCGGGATTCATTTCGCCGAGACCCTTGAAGCGCGTGATAGTGAAATCCTTCTTGGCGTCTTCGAGCACGTAGGAGAGAAGGGCAAGCGCGCTTTCCTTGCTAGTCTTGTCGCCGTTGTGAGCAATGGTGAAGGGCGGCTTATCGACGTCCGCGACAGCCTGATACAGGCTGCGCAGACGCTTGTATTCAGGCGAAGCAGCCAGCGCCCAATTGACGCGCATCTCCGAGCCATTTTTCAGAACCAGCTCATTCAAGCTGTGTTCTTCGTCATAAACGATTTTGAATTCGAGATCGAGCTTGGCCCTTTCAATCGATTTGGCCAAATCCTGCAGCTTTTTCTTGTCCGCGAAATCGGTTTTCTTATCGAGATCGCTTTCGGCCAGCAAGTCGATGAGCTTGGGTTCGCGCAGGCGGCGGGCCAGCTTCGCCGCGACTTGATCGTACTCTTGGATGTTGAGCAAAAACTGCGTGAGCGCGCCGCCTTCGAGCGATTTGCCGTCGCTCGTTTTGACCACATGGTCTTCCGTGGCGCGCTTCATCAACTCGCGCGAGAATTCGCGCTCGTCGCGGATGTAGCGGTCCATCTTGCCGCGCTTCACGCGATAGAGCGGCGGTTGCGCGATGTAGATATGCTCCTTGTCGATCAGCTCGCGCATGTGGCGGAAGAAGAAGGTGAGCAGCAGGGTGCGAATATGGCTGCCGTCCACGTCCGCGTCGGTCATGAGAATTATTTTGTGATAGCGAAGCTTGGCGGCGTCGAAGTCGTCCTTGCCGATGCCCGTACCAAGCGCGGTGATGATGGCGCGAATTTCCTCATGGCCCAGCATCTTGTCGTAGCGGGCCTTTTCGACGTTGAGGATTTTGCCCTTGAGCGGCAGGATGGCCTGGTAACGGCGGTCGCGTCCGCCCTTGGCCGAACCGCCGGCCGATTCGCCCTCCACAATGAAGAGCTCGCAGCGCGCCGGATCGCGTTCCTGGCAATCGGCCAGCTTGCCGGGCAGGCCGCTGGAATCCAGCGCGGATTTGCGACGGGTGAGTTCGCGGGCCTTGCGCGCGGCTTCCCGGGCGCGAGCTGCGTCAATGCACTTGCCGATGATGCGCCGCGCCACGGACGAGTGCTTGTCGAAATATTCGCCGAGCTTTTCGTTGACGAGCGACTCGACCGGGCCTTTGATATCGCTATTCAGCTTGCCCTTGGTCTGGCCTTCGAACTGCGGTTGCGGAAGTTTGACGGAGACGACGGCGACGAGGCCTTCGCGCACGTCGTCGCCGTTGATCGAGACCTCGTCCTTCTGCTCCTTCAGCATGCCAAAGGAGCTGGCGTAATAGTTGATCGTGCGCGTGAGCGCGGAGCGAAACCCGGCGAGATGCGTGCCGCCATCAACGGTGTTGATGGTATTTGCGAAGGCAAAGATGTTTTCGGCGTAGCTATCGTTGTATTGCAGCGCGATTTCGATTTCCACCGGCCCGCGCTTGCCTTCCATGTAGATCGGTGAATCGTGCAGCGTTTGCTTGCCGCGGTTCAGGTGCTTGATGAACTCGGAGATGCCGCCGGTGAAGCGAAATTCGGCTTTTTTGCCGGAGCGCTCGTCATCCAGCGTGATTTTCAGGCCTTTGTTGAGGAATGCCAGCTCGCGCAAGCGCTGCGAAAGCGTGTCGAAGCTGTAATTGGTGGTTGAAAAGATCGAAGGATCGGGGTGAAACGTGATTTTCGTCCCGGTCTTTCGCGTCTTGCCGGAAGCTTTCAGCTTTGAAGTCGGAATGCCCTTTTCGTATGACTGTTCCCACACCTCTCCATCGCGCCAGATCTCGAGATCGAGCCAATCCGAGAGCGCGTTCACAACGGAGACGCCGACGCCGTGCAAGCCACCCGAAACTTTGTACGTGTCGCTATCGAATTTTCCGCCGGCGTGGAGAACGGTCATCACCACTTCGGCGGCGGGCTTTTTCTCCGTGGCGTGCATATCGACGGGAATGCCGCGGCCGTTATCGGTAACGGTGACGCTGTTATCGTCGTGCACCACGACGTTGATCTCGTCGCAATAGCCGGCCATCGCCTCGTCAACCGAGTTGTCCACGACTTCCCAGACGAGGTGGTGCAAACCCAGTTCGCCGGTCGAGCCGATATACATCGCTGGGCGCTTGCGGACCGCTTCGAGTCCGCCGAGCACTTTGATTGAGGTGGCATCGTACTTGTGGCCAGCGCCTGCGCCGGGCGTGTCTTTATCAGGCATGAGTCATGCGTCTCCTCAGAAATTGCGTACTGCAGCTGAGAAAAATCGTGCGTGGGAAGGCTGTCGTCCAGAGTCGATCGATGTGTTGGCTCGACACTAAAACCTTGCCCATTGGCCCCCTGGCGCGAACGATGTCGCTCGAGCTGGGACTCGAAGGGTTTGATCGCCCTCCATCCCGCTCCACACCGAAAGATCGGAGGAGCGCGGCGGAGGTTGTCTCTTCACCCTACGCTAGGCAGGGTGCCGGAACCTGCTAAACCCGGCCCAAAACCGCTGGCGCTGGCGCGCGCCCGTTGGGCACGGGGTGCTGCTGTGCCGAACAACGTGTCGCTCAGGAGGAACCCAAATTACATAAAAATTGTACAGGAAAATCGCCACATCCACAAGCCGAATGTGAGACCCCAAAGCTGCATAGTTGCTTGTATTTCAGTGACTTACGCTATAGATTAAATGGGAAATCCTACGGCGATTCAAACGCGCGCCTAGCAGACCTGCGGGGCCCTTCCCAAGCGGGGAAATCCGCGGGAAGGTTGTCAGATGCGCATGGGCATTACGACGTAACGGTAGCGGCTGCCGTCGTCGGCCAAGGGGCGAAGCTGGCCTGCGGATTGCTCATCTTTCAGCTCGAAGCTGATGGGCCCTTCGGGGGCAGCGGCAAGGAAATCGAGCAGATATTGCGCGTTAAAACCGATTGTGACCGGCTCGCCCTTGTACTCTTTGTCGATGGCCTCCTTGGCCTCGCCGTATTCCGGGCTGGAAGCTGAAATTTCGAGACCCTCTTTCGCCAAGACGAATTTCACGGCATGCGAACGCTGATCGGCGAGCTGCGAGACCCGGCGGAGCGCGTCCTGAAGCTCGTCGCGCTCGATTGCAACGATTTTACTGACGTCGCGAGGAAGCACGGCTTCGTAATTGGGGAATTGGCCGGTGAGCTTCCGGGAAGTGAGCAATCGGCGGCCGAATTGGAAGAAGAGATGGCTCTCATCCTGTCCGAATTGAATCATGTCTTCGTCACCGGCTTCGCCAGCCAAGCGCTGCACTTCGTTCATGGCTTTTTTGGGAATTAAAACACGTGTCTCGGAAGAAAAACCTTCGAATTTGTGATCGACTTCGATGAGCGCGAGTCGGTGTCCATCCGTGGCGACCATGGTAATTGAGGTAGGCTTCAGCACCAACAATGCGCCATTCAGCGTGTAGCGCGACTCTTCAAGCGAGATCGCAAACGTGGTGCGCGCGATCAGACCCGCGAGCATTCTCGCCGGAATCTTTACCAGCGCGTGCGGAAACGTGGGCAGTTGCGGGAAATTGTCCTTCGACATGCCTACGAGCTTGTAATTTTTGCGGTCGGAAGTGACTTGCACCCAATGGTTTTCGAGCAGCTTGAATCTGATTTCACCATCGGGCAGCAAACGCACAAGGTCCAGAAGCTTTTTTGCAGGGATGGTGCCGGCACCCTCCCTTTTGACCTTCGCTTCACAAGAGGTGCGGATGCTGATCTCAAGATCGGTAGCGGTGATCGTCAGGCGATTGCCGCTGGCTTCGCAAAGGAGATTCGACAGAATAGGAATCGTGGTCTTACGCTCGACGACACCTTGCGTCATTTGCAGCTCTTCGAGCAGGTCGTACTTCTTCACGCTGAATTCCATCTCGTGTGCGGTCCTTGCGCTGGTTTCGGGGCTCATGGTTTTAGTTGGGTTACTCTACTGCTTTTCTCTCTTTCAATAAAGATAGGAAAACCGCCGTCGTCTCCGCATCTGTGGATTTGAGGAAATCGCCCAAAAGCCGCTTCCCTATTGCTTCGACGCATCTCACGTCCCTGTGAATACCTGAGAGATGCTGCGGAAAATATCTTACTCTCTACTTGGGTGTAGTCCCTTTTCCAGCGCCTTCCACAGACCATCCACAGGTGGCGCGGACGCGCGGCTCCGCCGTCGGCGCAAATCTAACCAAATGAGTCGAGTAGCCTGTTAATCGTTTTGTTCAATTCCTTATCGACCTGCCGCAACGCCTCAATCTTATTGATCGAATGGAGCACGGTGGTGTGGTGCTTACCGCCAAATTGCTTGCCGATTTCCGGCAGTGAAGCGGAGGTCAGTTGCTTCACCAGAAACATGGCCACCTGGCGCGGGAAGGCGATCGTCTTGGAGTTGCTGCGCACTTTTAAATCCTGCGCCCGCAGGCCGAAATGCTCGCCGACGCGCTTTTGAATCTGCTCGATACTGATCTTCTTTTCCTGAATCTCAATGATGTTTTTCAAAACCTGTTGGGCGGTGGCCAGGTTGAAAGCCGCGCCGGTAAGCGAGGTGTACGCCATCAGGCGAATGAGCGCGCCTTCGAGCTCGCGGATGTTGGACTTAATCGACCTGGCGATAAATTCGGCTACATCCTCGGGCAGCCGCACCTGCTCGCTTTCCGCTTTCTTCTGCAGGATCGCGATTTTCGTTTCCAGGTCCGGCATCTGGATGTCTGCGATCAGGCCCCATTCAAATCGCGAGCGCAACCGTTCCTCAATCGCGGAAATCTCTTTTGGCGGGCAATCTGACGAGATCACGATCTGCTTCTGCTGGTCGTAGAGCGCGTTGAACGTGTGGAAGAATTCTTCCTGCGTGCGCTCGGCGCGGGCGATGAACTGAATATCGTCCACCATAAGCACGTCCATATTGCGAAACCGGTCGCGAAACGCGGCCATGCGTTCAAAGCGGATCGATGCGATCACTTCGTTGGTGAATTTTTCAGCGCTGATGTAAGTCAGGCGCAGCGAAGGGGTGCGGCGCTTCAGCTCGTGGCCGATGGCCTGCATCAAGTGCGTCTTGCCCAGCCCCACACCGCCGTACAGGAACAGCGGGTTGTACGATTTCGAGGGGCGCTCGGCCACGGCCACGGCTGCAGCGTGCGCGAACTGGTTCGACGAGCCAACGATAAACTTGTCGAACGTGTAGCGCGGATTGAGCTGCGCCTCCGCTGCGTCGAAATCAAGCTTGGCCTGCGCCGCAGCGGCAGGCGGCGGCGTGAGCGGCTCGGAATCCGCGCAAATAAACTCCAGAGCCATTTCCGGTTGGCCAATTTCCGCCAGAACCGCGCTCAGGAGCTCTCCATAGGTCTCTTTCAGCCGCTTCGAAAACATGCGCGTAGGCACCCGAATGGTCAGGCGGCCTGGTTCGGCGCGCTCCTGGCGCGTGGGCTTAAACCAAGTGGCAAAACTGTGGGGATTCACGCGGCGTTCTGTGTGCTGCAGGACCTTGTCCCAAAGCGTCATAGGAAAAATAAGTCCCTACCGCAATTTCCACCGATGTGGAAATGCTGTGGAAATCGCTTCTCGCCACGCGAGGAGCTCAAATTGGTCTGGGCAATCGGACGCGAGATGCTCCGGAGCGCACCCCTCCCGGGCCGCATCCCGCAAAATCGATATCCTCAACCGCGACAGGATCAACTGCGCTGCGGGATTCTGCCTAAACGAGACGCCGGGGGCAAGAGAAAAGTAACCGAAATTCTGGCGCCAGGTCCACACGCAATCCACAACTTTTCCACAATCGAATCGCCGGTGAATTTTGCGTCTGAAATTGTGTCCGTGCCCAATAAAATGCGCCGCGAAACGATCTTGGGCATGGAACGCACGCGCGCAGTTTTCCACAGCCGCCATTTCAACAGGCCCTTCCAAAAGTTCGATCCGATCCGATTCGCCCATACCTTTTTCGGCGGAAGCGCAACAACGCTGCAGCAACGGTCAACTATGGAAATTAGCCGAAGCTCTTAATCGAGGCGGAAATTCGTGCGTTCAATCGCCTGCGCACGGCCCGTCGATTCGTCCACGTCGATTTGCACGCCGTTCATCTGTACGTCGCCTTCGGCAACGCTGAAACGCGAAGGCATCGCGTCGATGAAATGGTCGATGATGCCCCTCTTTTCCATGCCGATTACGGAGTCATGCGGGCCGGTCATGCCAACGTCGGTAATATACGCCGTGCCGCCGGGCAAAACGTGATTATCGGCCGTCGGGATGTGCGTGTGTGTTCCAAGCACGGCGGAAACTTTGCCGTCCAGATACCATCCTAGGGCGACTTTCTCGGAGGTCGCCTCCGCGTGCATATCCACCACGATCACTTTGATGTCGGGCGGAATGGTTTTCAGCGCATGCGTCGCGGCGCGGAAAGGATCATCAATCGGCGCCATGAACGTGCGGCCCTGGACGTTGAGCACCGCGCAGGCGACGCCGTTTTTCGCTTGACCAACCCACAATCCCCGCCCCGGCGAGCCCTCGGGAAAATTCGCGGGCCGCAGCAAACGCGGCTGACTCGGAAAATAATCCACGATCTCCTTGCGTTTCCAGATGTGATTTCCGCTGGTAAGCACGTCGGCGCCCGCGGCAAAAAGCTCTTCAGCTATCTTTGGTGTTACTCCAAAACCGGACGCGGCGTTCTCGCAATTGACGATGCAAAAATCAATCCGCCGCTGCGCGAGGATGTCCGCCAGCCGCTCGTGAACGATTTTCCGGCCGGGCGAGCCGACCACATCGCCTATAAAAAGTATCTTCATGCCAGCGGGTTTCTGAAGGCCAGCGGCAGCGCTGCGGAATGCCAGAAACAGGGAGCGGTCCGCTTCGCCGTGCGCTGCTAGGCCCTGAACCCCACGTTGTAAGTCGGGCGCCCAGCGCCTGCTTTAAGGCTTTCCCGGTCCGGCGAGCCGGGCGGGACATGCACAAGGGCAGGTCGACGCAGCCGCCCTGGGATCCAGTGTTGGTTCAAATAGGCTTTCGCAACGTCCACCTGCGTCGCAGGCCATCTCCGGCGAACATTGTAGCAGGAATGTTCAGCGCAGCGACCTCAGGTACGCGACGATCTGCCAGCGCCGCTGCTCCGGAAGGCCGGACCACGATGGCATGCCCGCAGCAATATTGCCATTCCAGAGAAGCCATTCGAGTTCGCCGGGAGTGGCGCGTTGCACGTCCGGCATGTGCAGATTGGCGGCGTGTCGGCCGCCGCGAGCATCTTCGCCGTGGCATTCGGCGCAATGTTGTAAGAAAAGCTTTCTCCCCGCTAGGATCGCGCGGGGGTCGCCGACGTATGGATTTTTCCAGGCACGCGCTTTCCTGGGCGCCCGCGCGATCGCCAGCAGCACGCCGCGTGAATCCCTTTCCCATTTTGCTGCCGCGCTGGATGCCGCGGCGAGCGAAGCGAGCAGAAAGAGCGCGGGAATCCAGTATCGGCTCATCGGAAAAGACCTCTCAACGCCCGTCCGACCCCGGCAATCTCGTACGACATGCCCCAGCGCAAGAGGAAAACATGGCTCTGGCTCGTGAGTCCGAAGCCGGGCGAAACGGCCCACGTCACTCCGTTGGGCATCTGCCACGCGAGAATCGGCGCCAAATAGTGAGAAGTGTTCGACACGGTGAACGCGGACGCCGTGCCGAGCCCGCCGTACATTTCCGCGCCAGCGATAAAATTTTCGCGGCAGAACTTGCATCGCGTTGGAGTGGCCGCGAGCCGCAACGGACGGGCAGCGCCCAGGGCGTAGCCGAATTCCCAGGGCGCGTGTCCCAAATTTTTCTCGCCTGTGAAATTTTCGGAAAAGTTCCAACCCCTGAAATCGCTTGAAAGGATGAGTTTCGTTTCCACCTCGTGCGTATGCGAACGATTGGCTTCGTCGTTTGGCTCGGCGGCGTCCTGCTGATTATCGAAGCCAACCACTTCTTTCAGCGTCTTGTCTGCTTCCGTCGTGTTCTCGAATTCCACATACAGAACGGGATTGATCAAATGTTCGCGCATGAACGGGCGAAAGCGATTCTCCCAGCGCGTGCCGGTGAAAACCGTGCTGTCTCCGAACGTGCGCTGCGAATCTATGTAGAACTCGGTGGTCCACCAGCCGGTGACGCCATACTCGAATTCCGCCCACGGCGCGATGAAATCACCAGCTGATTTCTGCGTGCCGTAGGTCGAGTAGGTCTCGACCTCCAGATTCCCTGGCTCCTCCAAGTGCGATGAGTAGGCCACGAAATAGGGGGTCTCTTGGGCGCGCGAGGAGCGGTAGGGAGCGAATAGCACAAGCAGCGTTGACAAAACCACAAGTGACCGATGCCTGGGACCCATGGATCTCTCAGATGATAGGCATTGTCAACTACGCAACAAAAGCTATACTAGATGAAAGGAGTTGTCAACTAGAACGATTGGAAGCGCGAAAACAACCGGTGAATGAAGCCGCCTTGCCCTGTGGTTCACAATGACCGCTGTGGGTACGCAGCGAACGGGCGCGCATGGGAAGCGCTCCCGCACGCGCGCTAGACTTGCAGAACGTCTCCCTCGCGCGCCACCGTGCGATAGAGCACCGGGTCCACAAAGATGGCGATGCACAGCCGCGACACGAGCCCGGCGACGATCACAATCGCGAACGGCTTCTGCGTATCCGAGCCGATTCCCGTGGAAAGGGCCGCCGGCAACAAGCCAAGACAGGCCACGAGAGCGGTCATCATGATGGGCCGCAGCCGTAGCAGTGCGGCTTCATGTGTCGCCGTTCGAATATCCTTGCCTTCCTGCCGCAGCTTATTGATGAAGGAAACCAAGATCACGGCCGTTTCCACCGATACGCCCATCAGCGCCAGCAGCCCGAGCGCGGATGAAACGCTGAACGGCGTATGCGTCAATTTTAAGGCGATCAGCGCGCCCACCGGTTCCGTGATAACGACGCCAAACGCGATCGCCACCGGGAATTTGAAGTTGCCATACAGGGCGAAGAGAATCATGAAGATCAAGATCAGAGCGAGCGGGCCGATGACGCTCAGTTCGCGCCGTGCTTCCACGTATTCGCTGTACTCTCCGCCCCACGTGATCCTGTAGCCGGTGGGAAGCGCCTTTTGAATGTCGGCAATCGCCTTCTGACCGGCCGCCACGGCGCTTTCCAGGTCGCGGCCCTCGACGCTGTATTGCACGCCGATATAGCGCGAGTTATTTTCGCGGTAAATAAAGGACGCCCCGCTGGCCTCCCGAATATCAGCAAGTTCGCGGAGCGGAATTTGCTGGCCGTTCGGCGTGCCGACGAGCAGGTTGCCGATCTGCTGCGCGCTTTCGCGGAACTGCGGCTCCATTCGCACAACCAGGTCGAACAATTTTTCGCCTTGAATCACCTGGGTAGCGGCCTGCCCGCCCACCGCGGTTTGAATGACCGCCTCGACATCCGAGACGTTGATCCCATAGCGGGCGATCTTGTCGCGATCGGGAGTGATCAGCAGGCTTGGCTGCCCGAGTTCGCGCACGACTGTCAGATCCGTGAAGCCCGGAACCTGCGCAAGCCGCCGTTTGATTTCGAGCGCCGTGTTCTGCAGGACGTTCAGGTCCGGCCCATACACTTTCACCGCCAGCGCGCTTTTGAGTCCCGTGAGCGCCTCGTCCACGGCGTCTTCGGCGGGCTGCGTGAAATTGAAGATCACGCCGGGAAAGGCGCTGAGCCGCCGGGTCAAATCTTCCACCAGCTCGGCTTTGGTGTGGATCGGGCCTTTTTTCCAGGCGGGATCGTTGTACGGGCGAAGGCCCACGTAAAATTCGTCGTTAAAGAAGCCGGTGGCATCCGTGCCGTCGTCCGGGCGTCCGAGTTCCGAGCCAACATCCGTCACCATCGGATAGCTCATCAGGATGTTGCGGACCTGCGGGCTGAATTTCGCGGCTTCCTGCCACGAGATCGTATAAGGCATCGTCGCTCGAACCCAAAGCGCGCCTTCGTCCAGGTGCGGCATGAATTCTCCGCCGATATATGGGATCAGCAGCAGCGTGGCGCAGAAAATTCCCAGCGCCACCAGGATCGTCGTCTTCGGGCGGTCCAGGCACCGGTCCAATAGGGCCGCGTAGCGCGCCTTGATCCACTCGAACGGTTTATTGTGTGGCTCGCGGACGCCTTTGCGGAACCAATAGGAGCAGAGCACGGGAACCAGCGTCAGCGTGAGCAGCAGCGCCCCCACGAGCGCGATCGACATCGTGTCTGCCATGGGATGGAAGAGCTTTCCGGCGGGTCCCGTAAGCGCGTAGATGGGAATGTATCCCGCGATGATCACCGCGACGGAATAGAAGATCGGCCGGTCCACGTCCTTCGCCGCCGCAAGCAACACTTCGTGAAGCTGATACTTCTGCCCTTCGCGCTGGCCCAGCTCCCGGAAAATGTTTTCGACCATTACCAGCGTCCCGTCGATGATGATTCCGAAATCGATGGCGCCGATGGAAAGCAGATTCGCCTCCACGCCCTTGGCATGCAGCACGATGAATGAAAACAGCAGAGCCAGAGGGATCGTGAGCGCTACGATCACCGCCGCGCGGAAGCTGAGCAGGAAGAAAATCAAAACGATGAGCACCAAAATCATGCCCCGCACCAAATTGCCTTCCACCGTGTCGGTGGTCAGCCGAACCAAGTCGCTGCGGTCGTAGAACGGAACCACTTTGATGTCGGGCGGCAGAATGTGCTCGTTCAGTTGCCGGGTCTTTGCTTCCACTCCCCTCAGAACATTTTGCGTTTGGTCGCCGCGCAGCATCATGATCACGCCTTCGACCGCGTCGTTGTTCTTGTTAAATCCGAATTCGCCGAGGCGCGGAGCGTTGCCGATTACCACGTTTCCGATATCGCGCACGAACACCGGCACCCCGTTTTGCGAGCCGACGATTACGTTTCCGATGTCTTTCGTGTCGCGCAGCAAGCCGATGCCTCGGACGTAGTAAAACTGGCCGCCCTGCGAATAAAATCCGCCGCCGGCGTTGGCGTTGTTCGCCGAGAGCGCTTGCATCACCTGTGGGATGGTGACGTGGTAGCTGAAAAGGCGCGCCGGATCGAGCAGCACCTGGTATTGCATCACCGTGCCGCCGAAGCCGGAATCGTCCGCGACCCCCCGCACCTGCTTGTACTCGCGCTGCAGCACCCAGTCCTGCCAGGTTTTCAGCTCTTGCGGAGAGCGGTCAGGGCTTTCCAAAACGTAGCGGTACACCAGCCCGGAAGGACTCGAAAGCGGCGCCAGGCCGGGCGTCACGCCCGCGGCGAACGCCACCTCGCTCAATCTCTGGAAGACGACCTCACGCGCGAAGTAATCGTCCGTATCTTCATCGAAGGTCAGGATCACGTCGGAAAGACCGTAGAGCGAAATCGAGCGCTGCACGTCTAGCTTGGGCACGCCATTCATTTCGATTTCGATCGGCAGCGTGATCAGCCGCTCCACTTCCTCCGCGGCGTGGCCCGGCCACTGGGTGATGATCTCGACCATGGGCGGCGAAAGGTCCGGATAGGCATCGACGGGCATTTCCTTGAACGAAATCGCGCCGGCCACGGCGACGAACACCGTCAGCACGAGGATCAGAAACCGCTGGCGAAGCGCGAATTGGACGACGCGGTGAATCATTTAGATAAGCCGCCTCATTGCTGGAAAGAATTCGCGAACTGCAGGAACAGGCTTCCCGAGCCGACCACTTTTTCGCCTGGAGCGAGCCCGCTCAGCACCTGTGTTTTTCCGTCTTGGCTGCTTCCGATCGTAATGGCTCGCCGCGCGAATTGATTGCCGCCGCTCTGCACGTAGACGAACGGATTGTTTTCGTCGTCGCGCAGCACGGCGGCGTCGGGAACGGCAATCGCGTTGCGAATCACTCCCGCGGTAATCAGCGCCGTGCAATACATGTCTTTTTTCAGTTTTTCGCCGGGATTATCGACCACGATGCGCGCCTGCAGCGTGCGAGTGTTCGGATCAAGCGCCGCCGAAAGGTACGAAATTCGGCCGTGGAATCGGTCGGGATATGCGTCGGTTTCGACCACGACATTGTCGCCGACATGCACGTAAGCCAGGTCGCCCTGATACACATTCGCGAGGATCCACACCGTGCGCATGTCGGAAATCGTGAACGCCTGCGTTTGCCCTGCCTGCACCACTTGCCCGGGCGAAACCAGTCGCTCCACCACTTCTCCGCTGATCGGAGCAAGCACCGGAATCTCCGCCGAGGAAGGAGCGTTGGCGAGGCCGTCAGGGTCTTTCACGCCGAGGATTCTTAGGCTTTGTTCCGCTGCGTTCAGATCGGCGCGGGCTTGGTTGCGATCGGATTCGGCCTGGAGCAGGTCCCGTTCGGCGATCGCGTTGTGCTGGTACAAATCCTGCGCCCGCTTATAGTTGACATCGGCTACGCGATACGAGTCCCGGGCCTTCAGGTAGGTGTCGAGCAGTTGCGAGTAATCCGGACTCGAAACCTCCAACATCGGCTGGCCAGCGCTAACGTGCTGCCCGGGAACAACCAGGATCCGCGCCACCGGGCCGCCTACTTGCGTGATCACCGGCGTCGTTTTGAATGCGTTGTAGCTGACCGCGCCGCTCAGTCGCAATTGGCGCGTGATGGTCGTGGGTTCGACGGTGACCACCTGCACGTGCGACATCTGATTCTCCGGCACCGAAAACAGTCGGGGAGTGAAAGCTTTCGGCTGCCGGGCCGAAAAAGAAGTCATTTCGTTTGCGTTGCGCGTTCGGCTGGAGCTGCACCCCACGGCTCCGACGACTAGCGCGATGCATGCAGCCGCTGCGGTATGCCGCGTTCGTGTTGAATCGTATCTCATGGCAAACTCCTGGTGCCCACGGCTTCGCGCAGTTGCTCGAGCGCCGTCAAATACGACGCCAGCGCCTGGCGGTAGCCGAGTTCCGTGGCGCGGTAGCTGCGCTCGGCATCCAAGAAATCCAGCAGGCTCGCCGCGCCGCGCCGGTAGGCATATTCGCTGATCTCCAGGTCCTGCTTGGCCTCGTCGAGGTAGCCCGATTGGTAGAGCTGGATGACTTGATCGTTGCTTTGGACGCTTTGGTAGGCGTCGCGAACGTCCGTTAAAACCTGGTTGGCGGTTGCTTGCTCCTGCTGCTGCGCTTGCGTGATCGCATAACGCGCCCGCGCGATTTCTCCCTGGTTGCGGTCGAAAATGGGGATCTGAATCTGGCCGAAAATCGAAGCGGTGTTGGCCGCGCTCACGTGCGTGTAGTTCACCTGCGCGGTGACGTCCTTCTTGCCCTGTGCCTTGGCCAGTTCGTACTGGCTTTGCGCGGCGGTGATGCCCTGTTGCGCGGCGCGCAGGTCCGGGCGCATTGCCAGCGCCTTCGCCTGGAAATCTTCCAGATTGCCCTGCAGCGGTTCGTATTGCAGCGAGCCGGCGACGTCGTAATCCGCGGGAACGGAATCGTAGCCCAGCAGTTGCCGGAGATCATTGAGCGCCTGCACCTTCGCAAGCTTGGCTTGCGACACGTCCGTTTGAAATTGCAGCAGTTGCAGCTTGATTTTCAGCAGGTCATCTTCGCTGATGTCGCCGGTTCGGTATCGTTCCTGGCTGATCGTAACGGTATTTTGAAAGCTCTTCAGATCTTGCTGCGCCAGATCGAGGGCTGATTCGGCGAGTTGCGCGGCGATGAACTGGCTCGCGACCTGGAAGGTTAGGCTGCGCTCGTTATCCGCGACCTGCGATTCGGTCACCGCGGTTTGGTCCTTCGCCGCGCGCAGGCGGTGCTGGCGTTTTTTGCCGCGCTCGAAGAGATAACTCACGCCCAAGTCGAACTCCGTGGAATTGTCGATGAAATTCGAATTCATGTCGCTCGGCTGGAAAAAGGGGACGAACAGCGCATCGCCCAGCAGCACCGGATTCGGCCGGAGATTCGCGGTGATTTCCTCGGCTTTGCTTTGCTGGATGGTTGTGCGCGCGGCCAGCAGAGAATGGTTGTGCCGGAGAGCGAGTTGGATCGCTTGGTCGAGCGTAATGCGCACCGGGCCTTGCATATTCGGCGCAGCTTGCGCGGCCGCGCGCGGCGTGAGATACCCGCCGGCCGCGCACACCGCGAACACCAGCAGTGAAAAACGAATGCTACGTACACGCATAGGCAATCAGCCCCCCAGATGGAGAAGCACGTCAATCGGTATGCGGCCGCGGAGCAGCGCGGCGGCACGGGAAGGGCGGAAATTTAGGCGGCGGGAGGCGCGCGGGCGGGAATGCGAATGATGGAAGGCGCGGGAGCGTCACCCGGCTCCTTCACATCCGGCTGCTTGCCGAGCTGCGCGAGATCGGGAGTGCTGTCGGCGACGAGAGTTGGCGCGACCGGCTGATGGCTCAGATGGCAGATCGGGCAGGTTGCTTCGTTGGCGGAGTTCGCGTGATGATGCCAGAGCGATCCGGCGGTGGTGGCCAGCAGGACCGTCGGCACCAGCAGCAGTGCGATGGTGGCTACAGAACACCGGATTGGACCGCGTTTACGCATCCATTACAAATCGGCTTGGCCGAACGGCTCGATCATATAGCAGATGTGGCGCGGTACAAACGGGTTGTTTGCCATCCGTAGCGGGAGAATCAGCACCCAGCGCGATCCCTGCCCGCCTCGCGTCGCAAGCTCGGATGCGTCCGTGAGCGCTAGTTGGATTGTTCGAGAGCGCGCTCGACCAGCGCGACGCATTTTTCGACGCGCTGGCGCAGCGGGCCTTCGAGCTCCTGCTGGCGGCGCCGGAGGGTAAGCAATTCGTCCGAGATATTGAGGGCGGCGAGAACGGCCACTTTGAGCGAATCGACCATGCGGGTGGCTTCGGCAATTTCGCGCATCTTGCCATCGACGTAGGCGGCCAGCTCTTTCACGTACTCCTCGTTTTCGCCTGAATTGATGTTGTAACTTTGATCATAAATATCGACTTTCACGTTAGGCTCCCGCAAGAGACTCGGCTGGTGTGCCGCCATTGTGAGACAATCGCGCCCCGCGGCGCAATCGGGATTCTCGCGCCGGCGCGGCATCGCCCGAACCCCCCAACGCCACGACGCGGACTCGCTGTGCGCGGCATCAGGTGGTCCGAAGCGAGGCGCCGAGCTTTTGTTCGAGGGCCGAGACGATTCGCGAAGAATAACCGGCGATTTGCGCGTCGGTAAGAGTGGTTTCGGGACTCTGAAACGCCACGCGAATCAGCAGCGAATATTTTCCGGCGGGAATCTGTCCGCCGCGGAAAAGGTCGGCGGCTTCGACGCTGCGCAATTCAGGAATTCCGAGGGCGCGGATCGCGCCAGCCACTTTCGAAAACTCAACGCCATCCGAGAGCACGAGCGAGAAATCGCGCTCGACGGCGGGAAAGCGCGGAATGGGCGAGAATTTGCGGTCCGCCCGCGCGGATTCGATGGCGGCGAGCAGACGCTCCAGATCAATCTCAGCCAGAAAAACTTCCTGGCGAAGTTTGAGCCTGTCGGCGAGACGGCGAGAGAGCTGGCCGGCCGCGCCAAGATTGCCGCTCGCGGCTTGCGAGGCGGCCGAAATTTCCGCGGCGCGGGAAGGCACGAACCAGGCGGGTCCGCCGGACTGCCAGATGAAGCCGCCAGCGAGAACGCCGATGGAATCAAGATCGCCTTTCAGATCCGCGAAGGTAAATTCGCGCGCCGGCTCATGAATCGATTTTTCGCGCGCCAGGCCGGTGGCACCGAGCGTCAGAATGCGCGTTTCGGCGGGCCAGCCGTTGCGAACTTCGTACCGCCTGCCGATTTCGAAGAGCCGAAGGTTGCGCTGGCCGTGATTCAGGTTCCAGGAAATCGCGCTGGCCATGCTGACGACGCCGTTGGAGCGAAGAATCGATGCGTCCTCGGCGAGCGGATTGCTGATTTTCGCGGGCGCCGACCCTTCGGGACGAAAGAGCGCGTCGCGCTTTTCATCGACAAGCGGAATTTCCACGATCTCGTGGTAGCCAAGGGCCACGAGACGCTCGCGAAGACGGTTTTCGGCATCGGCATGAGGCAAGAGCCGCGCGGGAGTCTTGGCGGGCGGAAGGCGCGGCGGAAACTTGTCGTAGCCGTAATGGCGAGCGACTTCTTCAATCAGGTCGATGCCGCGGGAGACGTCCTGACGCCAAGATGGCTGGCGGCAACGCCAGATTGCTTGCGCGCCTGCCCCTTCGCGGCGCGGCTCGAAGCCGAGCGCCGAGAGAATCTCTTCAACGTCGCGATCGGGAACATCGGCGCCCAGGACGCGGAGCAATTCGCGGCGCGCGAGGGTGATTTCAACGGGCGCCGCGCGGCGAGGGTAAACGTCAACGACGCCGGAGAGAAGTTCTCCGCCAGCGAGTTCGTGAATTAGCTGCGCGGCGCGGCGCGAGGCGGCTTCGGCCATCTCTGGATCGGCGCCGCGTTCGAAGCGATAGGATGCTTCGGTGCGCAATCCGAGAGCTTTCGATGTGCGGCGGACGGAAATGGGATCGAACCAGGCGGACTCGATCAGGATGTCGCGGCTACGGAAGCCGATTTCGCTATCGGCGCCGCCCATCACTCCGGCAATGGCCACGGCACGCGAAGCGTCCGCGATCACGCACGTGTCTTTCGCGAGAACGCGCTCGACGCCATCGAGCGTGCGAATCTTCTCGCCGGGGCGCGCACGGCGCACCACAATGCGGCGCTCGGCGAGCTGATCGAGATCGAAGGCATGGAGTGGCTGGCCGAGCTCGAACATAACGTAATTCGTGACGTCCACGACGTTATTGACGGAATTCTGGCCGATGGCTTCGAGGCGCTTGCGAAGCCAATCGGGCGAGGGCTGAATTTTTACGCCGCGCAGGACGCGAGCGGTGTAGCGTCCGCACAGGTCGGGCGCTTCGTTGTCGACGCGCGTGGCGGTGGCGGTCTTTTCCGCCGATTCTTTCAGCGAAATTTCGAGCGGTTTGACTGGGAGGCGATAGATCGCGGCGACTTCGCGAGCGACGCCATGGTGGCCGAGGCAATCGGGGCGGTTGGCGGTGACTTCGGCGTCGAGCACGGGACCGGCGGCGGATTCCTCGATCGAGTCTACGGCCAGGCCGGAAAGCGCAAGGCGGGCGCGAAGATCGGCGGGAGGCGCGGTGACGTTGACGAACTCGCGGAGCCAGTCGTAGAGCAGCTTCATGACAAGGTCACCGGGCTGGAGGTCAGAGATTGGAAGTCAAAAGTCAGGTCGGGAACCGATTTTTTCGCCGGAATGCACGCGAGCGAACGTGACGGAACGTTCCGCCCCTGAAAATGTAAGTCTCTGATTGTTAAGTGTCTTAGCAGCGTGCGAGGTCGATTGAGTGTTCCGCCCTTTAACACCCACCCCAGCACGCGAGATCGGCGCGCCGGGGATCCCGATTCTCTGAGGTTGCAGCTGAGAAATCGGATGGTCGAAGCGAAGCCAGGGCGAAACGACGACTCTTGACACGGGATGTGCCGGGCAGACGGGTGCTCGGTGATTTGTTTCCCGCGGATTGCGCGGATTACTACGCAGATAACCGTTCCGGGTAGGCGGCACCAAACGCACCGCGCTTTGGGGACCCCGGAGTAACGGAAGTGATTTGCGGTTTGCGAAGACCGGCTGGTGAGGTAGCGAGAGAGATCCTTCAGTCGCGTAGCGCCCTGAAGTGACAAATACTGGCCGGATTCGCGGTCAGAAGACTTGGAGGGATTCCCGATTTGGGAATTATCGATAGAGCGCGGCCACGCAGAGCCGTCGTTTGGCTCCTGACCGCTTCCTAGTTGGCGCACAATCATCATAAGAATCGAACTACGCTAGCGCAAATCGGGGCAGCGACGCAACGAAAAGTCAGCGAACGGCAGCAGGCGGCATGCGAGCGGGTTTGTTACGCAGCAAGCGGGACATGGTACGGGGCGAATGCCAGACGATCGGAATGTGCCGCTCCTGCGGGACGGGGAGCGGGCTACTTTCCCACGAGGGAGCCGTTGGTTATCGAGCGTCATCCGTACCGGCTCATTCGCGGGACTGGACCTCGGCAGACGCTGGGCGCACGAACCCCGCTCCGTATCGGCGCTATCCGTGAGCCGCGGAGCGTAAGCCACTGCGACGAACCATGGCTTTAGCAGTTTCGAGGAGCAACGAGCGGTCACGGTCATTGAGGCGGGAAAGTATTTTGGCGAATTGGCGCAACTCCCGACGCTCGGCACCGACATCGCCCCATTCGCGAAGTTTTGCGGATTTAGGCACCCGAAGGGTTTTCGGGGGAGCGGCACCATCGTAGAAAAGACGGTAGAGCGGGACCTCAAGAGCGCGAGCATATTTTTGGAGCGTCTCGACGGACGGGACGGTATGGCCGTTTTCGATACGCGAGGTGTAGCAACGGATCAGCCCGGTGCGCTTCTGGATATCGCCCTGGCTGAGATTCTTGGACTCGCGGAGTTCGCGGATTCGCTGTCCGATTAGCATGGCTCGTTAGCGTACACCCGGCGCGGGGGTGGCCTCAAGAAGTTTACGGTTTGCAACAGTCCGCAGTTGGGTAAATAAAGAAGATCACCGTCGGAAGCGCCATTTGGTTAAACCGGGATTTCACCCCTCGTGTGGAGTAAACTCCGGCGGCTGGAGCGAACTCTGGATGTACCTTGCGATGCCCGGCTTGGCCGACGACCGGTCGGAATGGAGCAGGCCCGACTGGAACATGATCGGGGCGAGCGAGGCCATGTAGCGATTGAGCGGAAGACGGAGGAGATATGCCGAAATCGCGGAGAGAGTTTTTGGCTGCTCTATCGATCCCGTTGGTTGCCGGCGCGGCGGGAGGGTTGCAGCCGCCCAAGCAGAAGGCTCCCGCAGAGGACGGCGGAAAGCCAGCGAACACGCCGCCGGCGGGAGCGCCGCCAACGTTTGGGACGTCGCCGGCGGTTGGGCCGGTGGTGACGGCGGAAACGTTCAAGGAGGCGGAGAAGCTGGTGCAAGTGGAGATGACGGAGAGGGACCGAGCGGAGGCCGCGAGCAACTGGCGCAGCTCGATGGCGGCGCTTTACGAGCGTCGCACGGGACCGAGGAAAATTTCGCTAGGGGCGGATTTACCGCCCGCGACGCAGTGGAATCCGGTGCTGCCCGGGATGCGAGTTGGTCCAGCGCGCGACCGATTTGTCCGAAGCAACGACGAGCCGGGAGCACTGCCGGCGAGCGATGAGGATATAGCGTTCGCGCCGGTGACGAAGCTCTCGCGATGGATCGAGAGAAAACAGCTCAGCTCCGAGCGGCTCACCAAGATCTATCTGGAGCGATTGGAGAGGTTCGATCCAAAGCTGCGGTGCGTGATCACGCTGACGCGCGACCTGGCGCTGCAACAGGCGAAAAGAGCTGACGAGGAAATTGCCGCCGGGAAATATCGGGGGCCGCTGCATGGGATTCCTTGGGGGGCCAAGGATCTGCTCGACACGGCTGGAATCAGGACGACGTGGGGAGCGGAGCCGTACCGCAATCGCGTTCCGGCAAAGAATGCGGTGGTGGTGCAGCGACTCCAGGATGCCGGGGCGGTGCTGGTGGCGAAGCTGAGCCTCGGCGCGCTGGCGCTCAACGACGTGTGGTTCGGCGGGGAAACGATGAATCCGTGGCTGCTCGAAGAGGGATCGTCCGGATCGAGCGCCGGCCCGGGAGCGGCAACGGCGGCGGGGCTGGTAGGATTCTCGATCGGAAGCGAGACCGAAGGAAGCATCGTGAGCCCCAGCATGCGCTGCGGAATTACGGGACTGCGGCCGACGTACGGCCGCGTAGCGCGCACCGGGGCGATGACGCTTTGCTGGACGCTCGACAAGCTGGGGCCCATGACGCGCCGGGTGGAAGACGCCATGCTGGTGCTGCGCGCGATTTCCGGTCCGGACGCCGGGGATCTGGCGAGCGTGCCAAGCAAGCTGGATTTTGATGCCAGCGGCAGCGTGCAGGGACTGCGCGTTGGTTATTTTCCGGCGTGGATGAAAGAGGCGACGGATGTGGACGGGGCGGCCTTGGAAACGGCAAAGAAACTGGGTATGCGCGCCGTGGAAGCGTCGATTCCGGACTGGCCATACGACGGATTGAACCTGCTTTTGTTCGCGGAAGCGGCCGCGGCCCATGAAGAGATCACGCTGAACCACGCCGTCGATGAGATGAGGATGCAGGTGCCGGATGCGTGGCCCAACACATTCCGGCAGGCTCGATTCCTTTCGGCGGTCGATTTCGTGCAGGCCGACCGGTTTCGCCGCAAGGTGGCGGAAGAGATGGAACGGGTATTCTCAAGCGTGGATTTGCTGTTGGTGCCTTCGCTGCGGGACGAAATGCTAACGATCACGAACTTCACCGGCCATCCGTCGCTGACGCTGCGCGCCGGATTTGTGGAAATCTCAGAGGCGCGGAGCGATTGGGCGCCGGACCCGAAACACCCGCTTCCAAAGTTTTCTCCGCCGCGAAGAGTGCCGTATGGGGTGACGCTGATCGGACGGCTTTTCGACGAGGGCACGCTTGGGCGCGCGGGAATGGCGCTAGAGAGAAGCTTCCAAGTGGCAGACGAACGACCGCCGGGATTCTGAGAATTCATTAGCGGGAGTGGCGCGCTCAAAAACGCGGAGCGCGCCGGGTCTTTTGCCAGTTGAGCGGTACGGTTAGTTGTTCGGCCGGGCGGAGCTGGGGCCGGGATTTGCGGCCCCGCTCTGTGGCGGCCGAGGGAGCTTAAACCCAGGCGGCAAATGCGTGAGCGTATGCACGTAGCGCAGCTTGCCGTGCTGCACGCGAAAGAGGTGCGAATCGGGCACACCGTTGACGCTGAACCTGCAAAAGACCTGCACCGCCCCGATCGTTGGGTCAACAATGAAGCGCCGGTTGACGATGTTGACGCCCGCAGGGACGCCAACTGCGCACGTGTCTGTCGGGAGGCCCTTGCCGGTGCGCATCCCGCCTTCGGTTCGCTCGCATGGGTAGCCCCAAGGCACAAGATCGGTCCGCTTTTCGAGAAAAGCGTCGAGGTAAGCGTTGGCGGCAGAGACGAGCGTGGCGCGGGTATCGCGCTGGTCCGGAGGAATCACGCCCCAGTTTTCCGAGGAAGAGTATTTCAAGTAATTATCGGCGTTGAAGAGCCAATCGCCTTTGTGGGTGATCAGCAATTCGATTTCGGCGATTTTGTCGTGATTGACGCGGAGGCGGGCGCCGATGACGTAGGGGGCGGATTGGTCGGCGTCGATGATTTCGGTGAAGGTCTGGCAGGTGGCCGTATCGATTAGCGTGCGGTGGAAGTCGATCTTGAGCGGCTTTTGAATGAGTCCCGCGTTGATGTCAACTTCCTGCATATTTTCGATATAAGCGAGGCCCTTCGCCAGCGGCAGAGTGGAAGGATTGCCCTTTGTTTGCGCGGCGAGATAGAGATTGGTGGCGTACCGCAGGCCGTCGCGCGTGCATGCGACCTGCGCGGAAGCGGCCGCTGGCGCCAGAAGCACGACCGAGATCACAAACCATTTGCAAACGATTCGGCTCATGGAAGCTTCCCCTTTAGCGAACGTCGTGGTGCGAGCCCGAAGCCGGGACCGCAAAAGCCTCCATAAAGTACACCAATTTCCGAAAAGAGCGGCAGCCAAAAAGGCCGATCCAGCGAGCACGGCGACGCTCGCGGAGGAAATGCGAGGGCGGCGTCGCGGATTGGTGACAAGACAACAAATTTAAGGCGCTTGGGCGGCTGGCGGGTGTATATTCCGGGCTGGGAGCTCCGCGGAAATGGGGCGCGCTACCGGCGAAGAGCCTCACTTCCGACGCTGCGAAATGAGATGCGAATGGGGTATCGAGGGTCCAGTTCTGAAGCTTCCTGTGTTCGAGCGGCTTCGGCACTGCAATCGTTGGAAGCTCAACAATCTTCTGTGAAATATTGAGCGGCCATTTCTTCCACAAGAATTCCTGAAGGAGGCGAGGGCAATGAATAGACGAAAGATGTTGGCGCTTTTGGGAATAAGTCCGGCGCTGGTGACCGGAACGCCGGCGCTGGGGAAACCGGCGGCGCGCCCGCCGGCGGGCGATTCGTATGAGGGCAGCGAAGAGCGGATCACCGTGATGAATCCCGCGATAGCGAACAAGCTGGCACCGCGGGTGGCGCTGGCGCCGCGACTGAAGGATTTGAACAACAAGTTGATCTACATGATCAATCTTTCGTGGGAAGGGCCGGACGCGGCGAACTATTTCTATGGCGCGATGACGGACTGGCTGCACCAGCACTACACGGGCGTCCGAACGGTGGTGAAGGTGACAGCGGAGGGCATGTTTGGGACCGATCCATCGGTGCTCAAGGCCATCAGGGAGGATCACGCCGACGCGGTAGTCGTCGGCGTAGCTGGTTGAAACGGCTGCTGCCAGGCCGTGAGCCGATGGGCAAAGCAGATCGAGACGCAGATCGGAATACCCACAGTGTGCGTGGCCATGAACAACATCGTGCATTACGCGCTGACGTACGTGCGGAAGTACGACACCGGCATGCCGCTGCGATTTGTGGCGGTGCCGTTTCCGTTTACCGGGCAGCCGAAGGAGGTGGACGTCGGTTACGTGACGGGCAAGGATATGCTAACCGATCAGCCGATGATGCACGCCGTGGTGGATGCGCTGACGAAACCGCTGACTCCGGAAGAGAAGATTACGGGAGCGCCGGCGGAGGAATCGGTCGAGCCCAGATTGCTTCCGCCTGATACGGAAGATAATTTGCGGGCACTATTCGACGAACGCGGTTGGGCGGACTACAACTGGATCAACCTGCCGACGGAGAAAAAAGTGATGGCCATGCTCCGGGGCACGAGCCACAAGCCGGACGAGGTGATCAAGACGATCAATATCACCGGGGGCGCGCGGCCGCTGACCGTGGAGAAGGTGGCGATCAGCGCGGTGATGGCCGGGGCTTCCCCCGAACATTTCCCGGTGATTTTGGCGCTGGCGACGCAGGCGCCATTTGGGAACTCCACCAGCTCGATGGCCAACATGGTGGTGATCAACGGGCCGATAGCGAAGAAGCTGAAGTTCAATAGCGGGACGAACGCGATGGGGCCGTACAACCGGTCGAACGCCGTGGTCGGACGCGCGTTTACGATCCTGTCGAAGACGGCGGGTGACCTGCGCAACGGGATCAACGCGTGGGAAAGCCTGGGCAGCAACTTCCAGTACAACAACATATTGTACGCGGAAAATGAGGATGCCCTGCCCGAGGGCTGGAACCCCTTGCATGTCCAGATGGGATATAAGCCCAGCGATAGCGTCGTCACGGTCGGGACCGGCTGGACGAGCATCTCGAGTGTTGGCGGGAGTCAGGAGTTGTACCCGGTGCATCATCTTATGCGGGACTACATGAGTGCGCTGACGGCATCAGGCTCATCGGCGACGATCGTGATGGACCCGACTGTTGCGGGATTGCTGCAGACGGCGCACGGATTTAAGACCAAAGAGCAGTTGAGCGAGTGGTTTTCACAGAACGCGCAAAAGACGGCCGGGAACTATTGGGGCAACGGCGTGATTCAGAGCGTAGTGGTCCCGCTGGCACTGCAGGGGCTGGAGCCTTACGCAAGCTGGCGGAAGCTGCCCAACGACGCGATGATCAAGCCGTTTACGAATCCGCGGGCGATCCACATCGTGGTAACCGGCGGGAAAATCCAGACCACGTGGTTCGTCACGGATTTTGGGATGCGTCGAGGCGTGAAGATCGACGATTGGGCGTAGAATTAACCTATTCAGGGAGCGCAGTGGCACGGGGCAGCCGTCCCGTGCCGCGGCGCTCAACGGAGCAGGACGGGATGGCCATGAAAGTGCGAGTTCTAGCGGGGATTTTATTGGGTTTGCTGGCGGCGATGACGCCTGCGGCGATTTCTGCGCGACCGGCGCCCGGGAAATCACAGCCAAGCGGGAAGGCAAAGCCGAGCAGCGCCGCGACCGCCAAGGATACGCTGCCGGACCCGGACGTGCCGCGAATCACGGCCCAGGAAGTCGAGCAGCGGATCAAAACGAAGGGCGACGTGGTGCTCGTCGATACAGATGATTCGGTCACATACGGCGCGGAGCACATCAAAGGCGCGGTGAACATCTATTATGATCCGACGCAGGATGTGACCAATGCCGACCAGACGCTGCAGGCGTTGCCGGGGAACAAGCTGATTGTGTTTTATTGCAACTGCCCGCATGAAGAAGATAGCGCGCCGATGGTGAAGGAAATGTGGGAACTGGGATACGCGAAGGATAAGGTAAAGGCGCTCGAGGGCGGGCTGACTCGATGGGAGCAGCTTGGGTATCCACTGGCAGGGACGGACCTGCCGAAAAGCACGCAGGAAAAAGGGCAGTAGGAATTCGTCCCAAATTACGGCCGGGAGCGGGGACAGCGAGGTTTCCGTTTCCGGCCTTCTTTTTTTCTTGCGATCGACAATCCACAATCCTTGAGGGATTCGACGAGCAAAACGGGCTCCGGGGCGACTCGGCGGGTTCCGAATTCCGCGGGACCCGCAAAAGCCAGAGAAGGAGGCGAATTGGCTATCCACCCATGGCACGATCTGAAGCCGGGCGACGGAGTGCCGGAAGAATTCTGCGCAGTGATCGAGATTCCGCTGGGATCGAACGTCAAGTACGAGCTGGACAAGCCGAGCGGGCTGATCAAAGTGGACCGCGTCCTTTATTCGGCGGTGTATTACCCGGCGAACTACGGCTTCATTCCGCGAACGCTGGCGGAAGACGGAGATCCGCTCGATGTGCTGGTGCTGTGCCAGGAGCCGGCGGTGCCGCTGGCGATCATGAACGCGCGAGTCATAGGGCTGATGACCATGACGGATGCGGGAGTTTTGGACCACAAAATCATTTCGGTTGCTACCGGAGATCCGGAATTCAACGGGTACCAGGAAGCGAATGAGATTCCAGCTCATTACCGTCTGATGCTGAGGCGTTTTTTCCAAGATTACAAACAGCTGGAGCACAAGGCAGTGGAGGTGGAAGAAATCAGCCCGGCTTCGAGCGCCTATCCCGTGATCGAGGCGGCCTTGCAGAGATACGAGAAGAAATTCGCGCCCGAGCGGCTGTGACGGACGAGGGAGCATGCGGAATACCTTCATGGCGCGAGCCATCGAGCTCTCGATCGAAAATGTTCGATCGGGGCGCGGCGGCCCGTTCGGGGCGGTGGTGGTGCGCGGGGGCGAGATCATCGCAGAAGCCACGAACGCGGTAACGATTCGCAATGATCCAACCGCACACGCGGAGATCCTGGCGATCCGGGCAGCATGCGGTAAGCTCGGCAACTTCGAATTGCGGGGATGCGAGATTTACTGCTCGTGCGAGCCGTGTCCGATGTGCCTGGGTGCGATCTATTGGGCGCGGCCGGAGCGGGTGTTCTACGCGAACACAGCGGAAGACGCGGCGAAAATCGGATTCGACGACGCACTGATTTACAGGGAAATCGCGCGGCCCAATGAGGAACGGAGGATACCGATGATTCAGATGATGCGCGAAGCGTCCCAGGAAGCGTTCTTGGCGTGGGCGGCGACCACGGACAAGAGGCAGTACTAAACTCCGACCGTCGTTCGAGTTTAACCGGGAAACAATTCCCCATCGCGATCGCGCACGCGTGAGATTTGTAACTGATTGCGAAGCGGATTACTTTGCAGGGTCAGTTCCTTGAGGGGCAGTTTTTGCGGACAATCCAGGACAACAGCAAGGGAATCTCAGACGAAGTCACGGAGTTTCGGCCCGATCGCATGGGAGTGGGCATCGGCAGTACGCGCCAGCGAATAAAACAACTCAGAGGAGAACTAAAGATTGCGAGCACCAAAACCGGAACTCTGGTTCAGGCGACGATTTCTTCGGTCGCCTCACCGCGCAGGGAAAAATCGATGACGGCGTAGCTGTGGGTTCACCATGTGCGAACGGAGGCGTGGCAGATCAGCTCGCGGAAGCAGCGAGTTTTTCAAAGAATTTTCTGATGAGGATTTTCGCGGTTCCGTCCAGGAGTCGCTGGCCAACGGCCGCGATTGTGCCGCCCACCTGGACGTCGCCGTCATATGAAATTTCCGTTCCGCCGGTCGCGGCTGGCGCGAGTTTCAGCAGCCCATCACCCTTCATGAAACCCGGGCGTCCGGAACCTTCCACGATCAAACGAAAGCTTGACGGCGGATTCTGGTCGGCGATTCGCACTTTGCCGTCGAAGGCCCCGGAAATGCTGGCCAGGACCATCTTCATTTTCATGCGGTATTCATTTTCTCCGATTTTCTCAAGCGCGTCGCAGCCCGGCATGGCGCGCGCCAAGACTTCGGGATCCTGCATCATTTGATAGGCCTGCTCTTGGGGAACCGGCAAAGTATGCGAGCCGGAAATTTTCACGCCGTCCTCGAAAGCGCTGCGGAAATCGCGCGAGCCGCGTGCACGGTTGCCAGATGCTTTCGATAGTTTGCCGAGGCGTGAAGGTCAGAGTTGGCATCCACACCCTGCGCCACGAGCGCGGCGGAGCTCCGCACGTCTTCCGCGGAACCCGATTTTCCGGCAAGAGCGGCTTCGGCGGCAGTTGCGCGGTAGGAGCGGTTCGATAGCCCCGTCACGCCGATGCGGACAAAGCTGATTTTTCCGCCGTTCCGCCGGACGCGCACAGCGATCCCGACAATGGCGAACCCGCTGGCAGGCTGAACGACCTTCTCGTAGCAAGTCCCGGTCTCGGAACCCTCCGCGGGAACGATCACCTCGCGGACGAGTTCTCCCGGCTCGAGCGACGTTGTAAATGCATCGACGAAGAAATCGGCGGCGGAAACAGTGCGCTCCCTCTGCGCGCCGATGAGAACCAGCCTTGCTTCGAGCGCTTGCAGCGCCGCCGGATAATCCGCGGAAGGATCGGCGTGAGCGACGCTGCCGCCGATCGTGCCCCGATTCCGCACTTGCAAGTCACCGATTTCCGCGGCAGTCTCGGCCAGCAATGGACATTTGCGCAGCAGGACCGGGGAAGTTTCAATCTCATAGTGCGTCGTCATCGCCCCAATGTGGATGGAATCCCCGGATTCTCGAATGTAGCCGAGCTCTTTAACTTTGCCGAGATCGACCAACTGCTCCGGAGCGGCAAGGCGCAGCTTCATCATGGGTATGAGGCTCATGCCCCCGGCGAGTGGCTTCGCGCCGGCATCCAGCAGTTGCAGCACAGATTTCAACGAATCTGGAGCGGCGTACTCGAATTTGTGCGGAATCATTTCACGCTCCCTTGGACAGGATGTTCCAGAGTTTTTCCGGCGTGAGAGGCATGTCGATGTGCCGCACGCCAAGCGGCGAGAGGGCATCGACAACGGAATTCACGACGGCGGGCGAACAGCCGATCGTGCCCGCTTCGCCCACGCCCTTCACGCCGAGCGGATTCACGGGTGAGGGGGTGGTGGTGTGCTCGCTTTCGATCCACGGCATCATGTGCGCGCGCGGCACGGCGTAGTCAGTGAGCTCGCCGGTGATCAACTGCCCGCTTTCGTCGTACACGGCTTGTTCCCAGAGCGCTTGCCCCAAGCCCTGTGCAATTCCGCCATGGACCTGGCCATCGATGATCAGCGGATTGATGCGGTTGCCACAATCGTCCACGGCAACGTAGCGGCGAATTTTGACGTCGCCGGTTTGGCCGTCGATTTCGCTGACGACGATATGGGTGCCGAATGGAAACGTAAAGTTCGGAGGCTCCCAAAAGCGCGTGGAAACAAGGCCCGGTTCGGTGTTTGGGGGAAGCTTCATGGCGCGATACGCAGCCGCGGCAATTTCCGGAACGGATTTGCTCTGGCCGGTCTTGTTGCAGGTGACTTTGCCGTTCGAAAACGTGACGTCGTCACATTCAAGCAGCATCGCGCCGAATTTCTTGATCTTTTCTTTCAGGTCTTGCAGGGCGAAGTAAACGGCCGTGCCGCCAATGGCGGTGCCGCGGCTACCGAAGGTGCCGATGCCGTATTGCACGACGGCGGTATCGCCGCGAACTACGAGCACGTCGTCAACACCGACGCCGAGTTCGTCGGCCGCGATTTGCGCAAAGGTAGTTTCTTCGCCTTGGCCGTGCGGGCAGGCGCCGGTCATGATGGTAACTTTGCCGGTGGGCTCGATTTTCACCGTGGCGCTCTCCCAACCCCCGGCGGGGGTGGCGGGGGAAGGCCCGATCGCGCAGATTTCGCCATAAGTCGAAATCCCGATGCCGATCCATTTCCCTTGCTTGCGCGCGTCCGCCTGCTCTTGCCGCAGTTTGCGATAGTCCACCAGATCGAGGGCTTTTTTTAGCGGCGCCGCATAGTCTCCGGAGTCGTACACGAGGCCCGTGGCGGTGTGGAACGGGAACTGATCGTTCGGGACAAAATTCCTGAGGCGAATCTCCGCCGGATCGATCTTGAGCTCGTCGGCAAGAATGTCCATCATCCGCTCGATGCCGTGCGTAGCCTCCGGACGGCCGGCGCCGCGATACGCATCCGTGGGCATGCAGTTAGTGAATACACCGACGATATCCGCGCGGATGTTCTGCGTTTTGTAAATTCCGGGCATCATGAGCACGCTGAGAGTTGGGATTGCCGGGGTGAGAAGCTGGTGGTATGCGCCAACATCCTGAATGATTTTTAGTTTGATGCCCAAAATGGTGCCGTCACGCTTGGCGGCAAGCTCGTAATAGTCAACATGGCCCCGGCCGTGGATCGTGCAGAGGAAGTTTTCGCGGCGCGACTCGATCCACTTCACAGGCTTCTGGATCTTCTGCGCGACGAAGCCCATCAGCGCTTCTTCCGCATACACGTTGAGCTTGCTGCCGAATCCGCCTCCTACTTCGGGAGTGATGACGCGCACGCGATTCTCGTCGAGACCAAGCATGCCGGCGACCAGCGTGCGGACCAGGTGCGGAATCTGCGTCGAGGTGTATAAGTTGAGCTGCCGATCAGCGCCGCGCCATTCGGCCACCACGCCGCGCGTTTCCATGGCCATGGGGATCAGCCGCTGGCTGGTGATGCGTTGCTTCACGACCACATCGGCTTCGGCGAAAGCTTTGTCCACGTCACCGCCGTCCTGATGAAATGTGAACGCGACGTTATCCGGCCATTCAGGATGCACTGCGGGCGCGCCGGAGGCGAGCGCCTTTTCAGGATCGGCTACGGCGGGCAGAGGCTCGTAATCCACTTCGATGAGGTCCGCGGCGTCCTGCGCTAGGTAGCGATCCTGGGCCACCACAACGGCTACCGGATGGCCGACGAAGTAGACGCGATTGACCGCCAAAATGTTGTGATGGGGGACGCGCAAGCCGGGCAGCGATGCCCCGCACGGCACCCCGCCGACTTTTTCCGTGTCCTTGCCCGTAAACACGGCCATTACGCCCGGCGCTTTTTCGGCGGCTTTGGTGTTGATGGACCGAATTTTCGCCGCCGCGTGCGGACTGCGAACGATGGCCGCGTACTGCATGCCTTCCAGGTGAATGTCGTCGACATAGGTCGCGGTACCGGTGATCAGGCGCGGATCTTCTCGCCGCCGCAGCCGTTTCCCGACGAGCTTTTCCTTTTGAACTTCAGCCATGCTGGTGGCCATGATCGCCTCCTAGTTCCGCGCGCCGCTGGTAGCGGCGGCTTTGAGCGCATTCACGATGTGCTGGTACCCGGTGCAACGGCAGACGTTGCCGGCGAGCCCGTGGCGGATATCTTCGTCGGTCGGGTTTGGATAGCGCTCGAGAATCTGTTTCGAGGCCATGATCATGCCTGGAGTGCAGAAGCCGCACTGCAAGCCGTGCTCGTTCCAAAACGCTTCTTGCAGGGGATGAAGTTTGCCATCGGCGGCGAGCCCCTCGATGGTCGTAATCTTCGCGCCATCGGCTTGCACGGCGAACATCGTGCAGCTCTTCACGGCTTTTCCGTCCACTTCCACCGTGCATGCGCCGCAGAGCGAGGTTTCGCACCCGACATGCGAGCCAGTGAGCTGGGCCACCTCGCGCAGGTAATGAATCAGCAAGAGCCGCGGCTCGATATCGTTTGAATAAGTCTTACCATTGATCGTGCAGGTGATCTTCACGGCATTCTCCGGCAGACGCGATTTGCGGGAGACACGATACCAGACTCAGGGCGCGCCGGAGAAGAGCCGTCCAGCGCCAGCACGGCAAGACAATAGGACGGCTCCAGAAACGAGAGAAGAGCGCGGGCCAGCCGGCGGAAAGCACCGGAGTGAGAGGAAACCCGGGATGAAATCAAAAGACGGGGTAACTGCCGTCGTGCCACGTTGAAGCGGCGGTTCAGTGCCAGGCCAGCACGCGAGGCCGTGCCTTCGTGAACAAACAACGATTTGCGCTGCGTGGCGGTTGATACGAAGAACGGCGTCTTCGTCTAGCATCCTTCCGTTCGAGCACTCTCGCTTTGCACATCCGCTGATGATGCCGCTTTCAGCGGAGCCGGGCGGCGCGTCTTCAACTTGCTTCCACGGGTTCCGCAGAGCCTGGTTTTTCGGCCAAATGGCGCAGGCCCGGAATGACTTCGCGCGCGAAGAGCTCAGAATTGCGCCGGGTAAGCTCGTGCGGCAATGTGGCGAATTGCAACATGGTAAGGAGATAGCCGAAGCCGATCTGCTTTTGATGATTTTCGATCTGCTGGCGCACGGTGGCCGCGCTGCCGCACAGAAACATGCCGCTTTTGAGCAGGTCGTCTATCGTTCTCCCGCCACCCGTGATGGACGCCTTCGATTTCATCACGCCCTTCATCGACTCGTAAGACAAATAGCCGGGAGGCAAAAGCATTTCGGGCGGCATGCGCAGAAACCGATTGAAAAAATTTTCGATGTGCGGCTTAGCTTCCTGATATGCCTGTTCGTCCGTTTCAGCGACGTAAGCGGGCACTGCCCATCCGAGCTGCGCCGGAGCTGCTTCGTAGCCACGCTTGGCAGCTTCTTCCTTGTACATGGCCATGTACTTGGCAACGGCCGCCACAGGGCTGAAGGTCTGCAGGTACACATATTTACGCTTCGGGTCGCAGGCCCACTCAATCGTTTCGCGGCTGCCCTGCGAAGGAATCCAGATGGGTGGATGCGGCTGCTGATAGGGGCGTGGCCACGGGTTTACGTAATTGAACTGGTAGTGCTTGCCCTCGAAGGCGAACGGCCCCGTTTCGGTCCACGCACGCAGGATCAAATCATGCGCTTCATGAAAACGCTCATGCGAGTTCGCGGGATTCGCTCCCCAAGCGTGATATTCGGCGCCGATGCCGCGCACGAAGCCGGCGATCAGCCGCCCGCCCGTGATGTTGTCGAGCATGGCGAACTCTTCGGCGACGGTCAGTGGATTGTTCAGCAGGGGCAGCGCGCGTCCCAGAACGGCGATCTTTGCGTGGCGGGTTCTCTGCGACAATGCGCCGGCGGTGACGCCCGGAGTGGGCATCAAGCCATAGGGTGTCTGATGATGCTCATTGACGCAGACCCCGTCGAATCCAAGCTGGTCCGCGTATTCGAGTTCATCGAGGTAGCGGTTATACAGCGCGTGACCCTGAATCGGGTCATAGAAAGAATTCGGCAGCAGCACAGATACCGATTTGAATTTTGCGGCTCCCGCAAGATCGAGCGCCGCGTACGGCATCAGATGGAAGAAAAAGAATTTCATGGGCGGACAGCCCCGATAAATTTCGTAACCACCGAAACAAACTCGGTTGTCCGCTCCACATGCGGCAGATGGCCGCACTGAGGGATTATTTCGAGGCGCGAATCAGGAATCAGTGATTGGAAAGCGGGGCCGTAGGCAGGCGGAATCAGGCGGTCCGAGTCGCCCCAAACGATCAGCGTCGGAAGCTGAACGCGATGGAGCCATTTCTTGAGATCGGGGTTGTTCAGGCGCGGTTGCCAGGCAAGCTTGGCCGTCGTGATGCTGTTTCGCAGCTGGAGGTTTTGTTCTTCGTCACTTGTGGGCGCTCCCAACATGGTTTCCGCCATATTCTGGTTGTAGAACAGGTTTCTGATCAGTTCTTCGCGGGACCACAGAAATATGTCGGCGGGGGGCACTCCGTCAACGCGAATTCCCGCGGGCGCGACCAACGTAAGCGTACGGAACGGATGTTGATTGCGAATGGCTATCTCCGAAGCGATCCATCCTCCAAGGGAATTGCCGACCAGATGGACGTTCTTCAGTTTGAGCGCATCGAGGAAATCGAGATAGAAGTAGGCAATGTCGCCGATACTATCGAGCCAGGGAGGAGTTTCGGAAAGCCCGAAGCCCGGATGCTCCGGGACGATCACTTCGAAGTTTTCGGCGAGCAATCCCATGAACGGAAGCCACTGGGAAGCACCGCGCGCGCCGTGGAGGAACAGCAAAGGTTCCCCCGCGCCGCCGCGAAGCACGCTAACGCGGCAGGCAGCGATCTGTTCGAATGTATGACAGGGTTCGACGGCCAAATGGCCTCCGGAGAAGATGTAGATGGCGCGTTCCTGCAGAGTTTGAACGATATGCCAGCGGGTGTGCGCTGTCAATTGGCGCGTATAAGCCGCATCGGATGCCGGCAAGCAAAACAGTCCGCTTATCTCGAACGATCGCCTCGACCAGCGTCCGCGGGCACCGTGATTCTCCACGTCGCGGGATGCGCGTGCAATGTTCCGGAGCGCGGCTAAACATTCGCTTGCCCAAGAGGTTGTTGCTGAGTGCCGCTCACGAGTTGCCGGATGGCCTCCAACGCAAGATGGGCTTGCGAGCCGCCGTGACTTCATCGAGGCGGCCAATGCGCGTGGTGTGCGGAGCGTGTTTCACGAGATCGGGATTCGAGGCCGCTTCCGCAGCGATGGCGCGCATGGCTTCGATGAACAGATCGCATTCCTCTTTCGATTCAGATTCGGTCGGTTCAATCATGAGCGCGCCGGGCACTATGAGCGGGAAGGCCGTGGTGTACGGATGGAAGCCGTAATCGATCAAGCGCTTGGCGATATCCATGGTGTTCACGCCATTCTTGTTTTGCACCGAGTCGCTAAAGACGACTTCGTGCATGGTTGGCAGCGAATACGGCAGCGCGAAGACGCCTTCGAGATGTTTGCGGAGGTAATTTGCATTCAGCACCGCATCCTCGGTGGCTTGGCGGATTCCCGGACCATACGCGAGGATGTACGCGAGCGCCCGCAGCAACACGCCGAAGTTACCGGCAAACGCCTTCATTCTGCCAATCGATCGCGGCCGATCCTCGTCCAGCGCGAGCTCCCCGGTCTCTTTTTCGATGAGAACGGGGATCGGCCGAAACGGTTCGAGGATCTTCTTCATGGCTACAGGGCCGGCGCCGGGACCTCCGCCACCGTGAGGCGTCGAGAATGTCTTGTGCAAGTTTAGGTGCATAACGTCGACGCCAAAGTCGCCGGGCTTCGCGACGCCAGCAAGCGCGTTCATGTTTGCGCCATCCATATACAGCAACGCGCCCTTGGCATGGAGAATCGCGGCCATGTCCGCGATGCGATGCTCGAAAATGCCCAAGGTCGAAGGATTGGTGATCATCAAAGCCGCCACCTCCTCCGTGACATTCTCGCGGAGCTTTTCGAAATCGACCCGCCCTTGCGCGTCCGATTGAATCTTTTCGACCTGGTACCCGGCGATGACAGCCGAGGCGGGATTGGTCCCGTGGGCCGAGTCCGGGATCAGCACTTTCTTGCGGGCGTTCCCCTGCTCTTCGAGATACGCGCGAATCAGCAGGAGCCCGGTTAGCTCTCCCTGGGCACCGGCGGCTGGCTGCATAGTGAGCGCATCCATGCCGGTGATTTCTAGAAGACACTGTTCGAGCAGCCGCATAATTTTCAAGCAGCCCTGCGAGAGTTCCTGGGGTTGTAAAGGATGCTCGGTGGCCAGACCGTCAAGCCGCGCGACGAATTCGTTTACGCGCGGATTGTATTTCATGGTGCAGGAGCCCAATGGGTACATACCGAGGTCAATCGCGTAATTCCAGGTGGAAAGGCGGGTAAAATGGCGCAGGACTTCGATCTCGCTGAGCTCGGGAAAACCCTCGACGCCTTCGCTACGATGGTTGGCGCCGAAAGCGTCCGCCGGGTCAACGGCGGGCACGTCGAGCGGCGGCAAATCAAAAGCCCGTTTGCCCGGCGACGATTTTTCGAAAAGCAACCCTTCGTTTTGGCTGACGTGGCGAGAGGACTTGGTCATCGTACCGCTCATTGCCGGTCCTGCGGGAGAGTGACCGCCATGCGCAGCGCAGACACGAATTTCTCGATGTCCGATCGCGCCGCAACCTCGGTGACGCACACCAGCGCATGGTTGCTCAATTCCGGATACGAGGCATTGAGCGCCAGGGGACCGATAATTCCTTCGCGCAGCAAATGCCTGTTTACAGCATCGACCGGTCTGGGAAGCACGACGGTAAACTCATTGAAAAACGGCGCATCAAAACCGAGCCGAACCCCCGGAATCTTGAGTAGCTCATTGAGGGCGAAGTGCGCTTTGGATAGGTTCTGCTCGGCCATCTCCCGCAGCCCTTCCTTGCCGAGTAGCGCGAGGTGCACTGTGGCGGCGAGGGCGCATAATGCCTGATTCGTGCAAATATTCGAAGTCGCCTTTTCGCGCCGGATGTGCTGTTCGCGCGTGGCCAGCGTCAGTACGTATCCTCGGCGGCCCTGCGAGTCGTACGCTAGTCCGGCGAGGCGCCCCGGCAGCTGCCGCACGAACTTCTCATGGGTGGCGATCGCACCGACAAACGGCCCCCCGTAACTCGGCGCTAGGCCAAAGCTTTGACCTTCGAGAGCGACGATATCCGCCTCTCTTGGCGGCCGCACAAGGCCGAGGGAGACTCCTTCGGTGACGACGACGATTAGCAGCGCTCCCGAAGAGTGCGCCCTCTCCGCCAGATCCGGGGCATAGTCAATCGTGCCGAAAAAATTCGGCGATTGCACGACCACTGCGGCAACATCATCTTGGAGGGCGGAATCGAGGGCCTTCCGATCGAGTGTGCCGTCCCCGGCGAACGGAATCTCTTCCACGCTTAGACCGGAGTGCCGCGCGTAGGTCTTCAGCACATCGCGATACTGCGGATGGAGTGACCGCGCCACCAGAACACGCCGGCGCCGAACGATCCTCTCAGCCATCAGCACAGCCTCGGCTGTGGCCGTAGACCCGTCCCACATCGAGGCGTTAGCGACCTCCTGTCCGGTCAGCTGGCATATCAAGGTTTGAAACTCGAAGATTGCCTGGAGCGTGCCTTGCGAAATTTCCGCCTGGTACGGCGTGTAGGATGTGAGAAATTCGCCCCGCTGAATGATGACATCGGTGATCACTGAACGCAGGTGGTTGTACACGCCCGCTCCCAGAAAGCTCGTATAACCGACGGCACTTTCCCGGGCGCGCTCCTTAAAATACTGGATGATCTCTGCTTCCGAGTAAGGTCCGGGCAACTTGAGAGCTTCGCGCAGGCGGAATCGCTCCGGAATACTCGAAAAGAGATCCTCGATTGACTTGGCGCCGATCGATGACAGCATCTGCCGTCGTTCAGCGGGACTTTTCGGAAGATATCGCATCAGTGCGAATCTTCCTTTTCGAAGGCCGAGATGTACGACTCGTAAGACGGCCCATCCATCAACGCATCAATTTCCGCGGGGTTTTTTAAGTGCACTTTAACGAGCCAACCTGTTCCGTGGGGATCGGCATTCACCTTTTCCGGCGCCCCTTCCAACGCCGTATTCACTTCAATAACCTCGCCGGATACGGGCGCAAAAATGTCGTTAACTGACTTGACTGACTCCACCGTTCCCAGCGCCTTCCCGGCAACGAGCGCAGTCCCCACGCTCGGCAATTCCACGAACACAACGTCACCCAATTGGCGTTGCGCGTAGTCCGTAAGTCCGATCGTACCGACTTCCCCCTTCACGTCGATCCATTCATGCTCTTTCGTGTAACGGTATGTCGGCGGATAAGCCATGCAGTCGCCCCTTATCTCGTCTTCTCAGACGGCATCCCGGAATACTTGCTTCGCTTGTAGAACGGCGTCGGAACAACGCGCGCCTTGGATTTCCGTCCACGGATATCTACAAAGATGGCCGTGCCAAGCACCGCTTCCCTTGGCGGCACCAAGGCCAGCGCGATGTTCCTACCAAGCGTCGGCGAAGGCGAACCGCTCGTGACCACACCGATCACGTTGCCCTCTGCATCGCAGCAGTTATAGCCATCCCGTGCGATGCCTCGATCGGTCATTTCCAGGCCCACGAGCATCCGCGCCGGGGCCGTGCCCCGCGATCGCTCGAGAGCGCCACGGCCGATGAAGTCGCCCTTTTCCATCTTACAAAAACGGCCGAGCCGCGCCTCCCAAACGGTGATGCTCTCGCTGATCTCATGGCCGTATAGCGGGAGTGCCGCCTCAAGCCGCAGAGTATTGCGGGCGCCCAAACCGCAGGGCAGGATTCCGAACTCACGACCCGCACTCAAGATCATCGTCCATACCCGTTCACTCGTTTCTTGATCCGACGGAATATAAATTTCAAAGCCATCCTCGCCGGTGTAGCCGGTGCGGGCAATCAAGGTGTTTTCGAGGCCGCATACCGTGCCGCGCGTGAACCAATAGCTCCGCACCGTGCTCAAATCAGCATCTGTCAGTTTCCGCAAAACCTCGATGGATCGAGGACCCTGAACCGCGATCTGCGTGAAGGAATCGCTCAAATCGGCGACGATGCACCCCGAGATATCGGCGGTATTGCCGCGCACCCAATCGATATCCTTTTCTCGGGTGCCCGCGTTGATGACCAGCAGATAGTCATCCTCCCCGAGGCGATGAACGATGATGTCGTCCACAAACGTTCCTTCCGGATAGAGCATTGCGGAATACTGTGCTTGACCGACCGCCAAATGCGCCGCGTCGTTCATGGTAATGCGCTGAACGGCCGCCAGCGCAACGCCCGCGGCGTCCTCGCTCGACAGGCGAATGTCGCCCATATGGCTGACGTCGAACACACCCACACTCGCTCGAACAGCCTTGTGTTCAGCGATCAGGCCACCTGTCGACGGGTACTCGACGGGCATGTCCCACCCGCCAAAATCTATCATCTTCGCTCCGAGTGCGCGGTGCGCTTCATGGAGCGCCGTCTTGCGGGGCGTTGCTGTTGCGGAATCGCCCAAGAATTTCCTCTCCTCCTCAGCTTGAATTCGCTCTATGAAACAGTCAGCTCCGCTCGGACCGCCTGAAACTGTGCTGCTGCAAACTCGAGTTCTTCCGTGGTATGTGCCGCCGAAACCTGCACACGGATGCGCGCCTTGCCTTTCGGCACCACCGGATAGGAGAAACCGACGACGTACACTCCTTTTTGCAACAAGCGCTCGGCCATGTTCGTTGCCAGCGTCGCGTCTCCGAGCATGACGGGTACGATGGGATGTTCACCGGGCGGTATGGCGAACCCTGATGCCGACATCTTCTCTCGAAAGAAGCGTGTGTTCGAAAAGAGGCGCGTCCGCAGGTCTTTGGACTGTGCCACGATATCGAGTGCTTTCATGGATGCGCCGACGATCATCGGTGCAACCGTGTTCGAGAATAAATACGGGCGTGACCGCTGGCGCAACAGTTCGACGATCTCTCGGCGCGCGCTGACGTAACCTCCGCTTGCGCCGCCCAGCGCTTTGCCGAGCGTTCCGGTCAATATGTCCACCCGCCCCATTACTCGGTGATGCTCGTGCGTTCCGCGGCCGTTTTCGCCCAGGAAGCCGACCGCATGGGAATCGTCCACCATCACCATGGCCTTGTACGCTTCGGCGAGACGACAGATTTCAGGCAGGTCGGCGATCCGGCCGTCCATCGAGAACACTCCGTCGGTGGCGATGAGGATGCGCCGGGCGTGGGAAGCCTCTTGCAGCTTCGCCTCAAGGTCTTGCATATCACCGTTGCGATAGCGGAAACGCTGCGCCTTCGAAAGGCGAATGCCGTCGATGATGCTCGCATGATTCAACTCGTCGGAGACAACCGCGTCCTCTGAGTCCAGCAGGGTCTCAAACAGGCCGCCGTTCGCGTCAAAGCAGGAGCCATAGAGGATTGTATCCTCCATGCCGAGGAACTCGCTTAAGCGGCGTTCCAATTGCTTGTGTATTTCTTGTGTGCCGCAGATGAACCGGACTGACGACAAGCCGTAACCCCAACGGTCGAGCGCCTCGTGCGCAGCACGGATGACTTCCGGATGGTCGGCGAGCCCGAGATAGTTGTTGGCGCACAGGTTCAAAACAGATTTCCCGCCCTCTAAATCGACACGGGCATTCTGCGGCCCCGCTAAAATACGCTCCGATTTGTACAGGCTGGCCTCGCGAATTTCCCGGAGCTGCGAATCGTATTGCGCTTTTGCGGCCTCGAACATATTTATCCGCTCCTGGCGGTCACTGCGCTTCGCGCCAATCCAAAATCACCTTGCCACAGTCGCCCGATTGGATCGCGGCGAATCCTTTTTCATACTCGTGCCACGCGAACCGATGCGTAATCACCGGCCGGATGTCGAGTCCGGATTCGAGCATGACGGTCATTTTGTACCAGGTCTCGTACATTTCGCGGCCATAGATGCCCTTGATCGTCAGCATGTTGAAAATGACGCGTCGCCAGTCGATGGCCATGTCTTGTGCCGGGATCCCCAGCATTGCAATTTTCGCGCCGTGACTCACATTCGCAAGCATTTCCCTGAACGCTCCGGCGTTCCCGGACATTTCGAGCCCCACATCAAATCCCTCGTGCATGCCGAGCGTCTTCTGGACCTCGGATAGGCGAGTTTCATTTGCGTTCACTGCCAACGTGACACCCATGCGCTCCGCCAACCGCAGGCGCTTGGGGTTGACATCGGTGATCACCACATGCCGGGCGCCGGCGTGGCGCACCACGGCAGCCGCCATGATTCCGATCGGCCCCGCGCCAGTGATGAGCACGTCCTCCCCCAAAACCGGGAACGACAGTGCCGTGTGCACCGCGTTTCCAAAGGGGTCGAAAATGGCCGCGGTTTCCAAATCGACGTGCGGGTTGTGCCTCCAAATGTTGCTCATCGGCAAGGCGATGAATTCGGCGAACGCACCGGGACGGTTGACTCCGACGCCTTTCGTCTGCGCGCAAAGATGCCGTCGTCCCGCCAGGCAGTTACGGCAGCGTCCACAAACGACGTGGCCTTCCCCGCTCACGATGTCACCCGGCCGAAAGTCCGCCACGTTCGATCCGACTTTGCTCACTTCGCCGACAAATTCGTGGCCAACGATCAAAGGTATAGCGATCGTTGACTGCGCCCAAGCGTCCCATTCGTAGATGTGCAGGTCCGTTCCGCAAACACCGGTCAGGAGAACGCGGATCAGAACGTCGTTGATACCTATTTCGGGGACCGGAACTTCTTCGAGCGCAAGACCGGGCCTTGCATGCGTTTTTACGAGCGCTTTCATATCGATCCTCGCTTCGCCGCAATAACAACAGCAGGATACTAGAAGAGCAGGACAGAAATGCGGGGATTGGAATGACACCCGGTCGATCTCCGCAACTCCTCTCGGTCCTGGAATGAGCCGGCATGGCTTGCGTCAGGTTGGCCGAAACAAAAGAAATGCCCATTTCTCGATTCGATACGGCGGATCCGTCATGTCTCGCGTCCGGGCGTAGCGGGGAGAAACGCACCCCGAGATCAGCTCCCGTTCAACGAAGAACACGCCGAACGCGCGATTGTGGGTGTCTATCCGGTGATGAAGTGCAGGCTGCCGCGATTCGCTGCTGACGGTCACGAGTTTTTATGTTTTTTTTTGAAAACCAGGCGTTTTCGGTCAGTCATGGTAGTAACGAACGATCGATTCCGCGACACAGCGAGGTTTTTCTACTCCGCGGCACTCCAAGACAACCGAATAGATCACTTCGGTCGCATCGGGGAGTTCTTTTGCGGACTGGACATGAATGCGAGCACGGACCTGAGACTCGACACGAACGGGCGCGGGAAATCGGACTCGGTTTAGGCCGTAATTGACGCGCATGCGGACTCCACCCGGCTCTGTTGACATCCTCGGAAAAAGGCAGCGATGCCTCAGGCGGTACAAATTGAAACTCAGGCCGAGCAGCAGAGCTTGGCGCACTTGCATAGACAGGCTTCGCCCAGGGGCGCGCGCCGAGAGCTTGCGTTTGACCGAGGAGAATACGCTCTC
>Ga0209061_1001240_pt1 | contig 44853 bp, 33 predicted proteins | sample Coa_R1_10_FD_187157 | JGI IMG/M metagenome (GOLD analysis project Ga0209061, IMG submission 187157) | Surface soil microbial communities from Centralia Pennsylvania, which are recovering from an underground coalmine fire - Coalmine... | ecosystem: Environmental > Terrestrial > Soil >...
TGTGTCCATTAACGTGCCGGTGTTGCTGCTATGGGGTGAACGCGATTCGTATCTGAGTTTGCGTTTGACAGAAGGACTCAGCGCGTGGGTGCCGAACCTGCGTGTCGTACGCTTCCCGGATGTCAGCCATTGGATTCAGAATGACGCGCCGGAACGCGTCACTCAATCTCTCCTGTATTCGTAAAATGCTTCAAAGAGTCCTGAGTCTCCTGGTCGATCAAACCCGGTCGACGCTTTTGTCGAAACCATTCATCTGCAGGAATTCTCTGGCCCAGTGATAGTGATCGAGTAAACCGTCGGTGGGCCGGCCAAGAAGATGATAGGCCACGAACAGCGCCTCGATGGAAGCGAGTCCGTTCTCAGGATCGGTGCCGCGTTTGGAGACGCGCGGATAAGCGGTACGCCAGCCGGAAAGCGAACGAGCCGGCACATCCAGAAAAGCGCGCGTCATCGCCGCTGCCCAGCGCCAGCTGCCATCCAGGAGCAAAATGCCCTTGTCGGCGTCGGTCGGCGACAGCGGGGGGCCTTCGGCGGCCAAGCGAACGTAGCCGTCCAGCGGTGGGCGTTCCTTGACAGGATAGGTCAAAAACCACACGTCGGGGCGACCGCGCAACGGCAATACCGAGCATTTGCGCGGATTCTCGTGCGTGTGACGAACAATGATGGTCGGCGGATATCGCGATTCCATGCAATCCTCTGTTCTGATACAAGATTCCAATGTTGCTGTCTCTTTCTTTCTCCTCCCTTGTGAGGGAGGGTTGAGGTGGGGGTACAAAGGCTTCCCCTCCAATCCTCCTCCACAAGGGGGAGGGAATTATCCACCAGCACTAATGTTTCTAATTCGCTGCCTTCATCAGTGGGTTATGGGCGAAGAATCCTGCTGGCACCAACTGGAACCCGGTGCGATGCACCGGCATCACCGGCCATTCCTCCGGACGCGGAACGTGCGTTACGCCCAATGTATACCAGACAACCACGTCGGTGTCTTCGATAGACCGATTGGCGCTCGTCCATTTCGGTAGCCCCTCGCCGGGAGGGCTGCCATTCACATAAGCGCCGGCCGCATATTGCTCTTCCGCCCGGTACGGCGTGACCCATACATGATGATTCACAAACGCGGCGTGGCGGCGAAAGAACGACTCCCGGGTGGCATGGGGTACGCTGTTCTCGCCCGGGACAAGCACGTAGCCCGTCGATTGGCCGAGGGAATTGCTACTACAGGTATTGACGATCTTCCATGTCCGGTTCGTCGTCAGCTTCATCTGCCGCCTCGCCTCCAACTCGCGGCGCAACAGTGTCTCTTTCATCATGAAGGCATTGCCCTGGGGATTGTCCGGCCCTTTCGGCAATTTCTTGGTGTTCATCTCCAGCACGCTGTTACGCTCCGCTCCGTCCACATCGCAATCGAGGCGGAAATTGAAAAAATGTTGATGATTCGGCGCTTCTAAATGCGGCTCAACCAGATGGCCAAAACGGGCGCGCGTTGCGTGCTCTTCCTCATCTTGCTTGCGCTCGACAATCTTGACGTTCATGCGGCCGGTCAACAGTACTTCCATTGCCAAGGTGCCATCTTCATGGAAAATCCAGTTGAATCCATAATCATATTCATCGACACGGACAAACGAAGACAGCACCAGTTGTCGTGCCCGCCGGGCATTGCGGCCATGCCGCCACAAAACGCCGCCATCACGCTCGTACAAGGCAATGGCGCGCGGCACCTCCAGCGGCGTCCCTCTGTGATCGTGCAACCAGGCGCTAAAATAGGCTGCATCTTTGGGTGCATCGATGCCGTAATTGAGCGGTGTTTTGGCATAAACGCCCATGCCGTATTCGCCAGCGTCAAACGGGCACCAAAACAACCAATGCGGATCGCCATAGGGTACTACCATCTCCGACAAGTTGGCGCGATAGAGGATGGGGCGCACCTTGCCCTCATCTTCGAAGCCAACCGTGTACAAGACCAGACCCACGCGCGGATGCAGCGCGAAGCGGAATCGCCAGTGGCCCCAACGCACTTCGTGGCCGTGGACCTGGTAGCGAGCATCTTGGGGCGGCGGTTGATTCGACGGACCTTCCGGTCCTTCTCCTCGATCGCGTTCGTCCAGGGGAGAAAAAGCGCCGTGCTTTCGCCGCCAGGCACTGACGCCCTTGTCCTCTAGCTTTAGGATCTTCTGCGCCGTCAGATCTACGAGTACGATCAGATCCTCGATAGGACCATATTCGCGTGCAAACATAGTCAGGAACGCGCGCCGGTGGCTGTCGTTTGATTCAATTGAATAGGCACCGATGGGCCAGCTGTATATAGATACTTTATCGACCTCTTTTATGCCTCGTTTCATCATGGCCTCGCGCCAGCGCGGATCTGCGCGAACGATATCAGCAGCCTTCCTGTGGTCGTCGCCGGGCAAGATACCTGGTTGCGCCCGGGGCACATTCTTCCACGAAAGTAGTTTTTGGGCATCGAGATCGACGATGACCTCGCTGGTGGTATTGCTGGCCCAATCGTAGAGGACAGCGAATGCTTGGCGCGGCAGCGTCTGTCCAGGACGATAGGTGAGCACTTTTTCCTTGGGCGGCTCGTGCAAATGGATCAGCACGAAGCGCGTGGAATCAGCGACTTTGCCACTGTTTTTGAGCACAGTTACCGTGGCCAAAAGTTCGTCTTTGCTCAGTGGATCGAGAGGATGGGGCGGGGGCTGCTTGCGGACAGCACCGGCTTGGCAGAACGACACCCCCAAGAGCAGAACGCTGATCCACGTCCCGATTATGAAATGAAAAATTTGTAGCGACATGAAGTCGTTCCTTTCCGACGGTGCCTGGCGAAGCGTTCCATTAACGGAGTCTATGGCGCCGGGAAAGTCGCTTCAACACCGATCGGATCAAACCCAGCAAGCCGGAAGCGTAGGCGACAGCCAGGCAACCATTATTTACGTTTCGGACAACAGTGGCATCGTGATCTAAGGGAAGATAGGATGACAAATGTTGGATTCGTTTCCATTTCTCCTGGAGAGGACCTCGATATGCCCGTCATTTGTGAAGGCTGCGGGCAGCGCGTGCCGATACCCGAAGGCTATCGGCGCACCAAAATCCAGTGTGCTTGCGGCGTGATATGTCTGGTGCCGGAATCGACGCGTCAAGAGGCCGAGGCCGCGGCGCCCCGGCGAGCGACAGCCAAGCCGCCGCCCGCTGTTGAGGAAGAAGTAGAACGCTGGTTGCTCGACGACTCATCTGCGTCTCCGCCGCCCTTCCGCGATCCGGAGCCAGTTGTGGAGCCCAAACCGACGCCGAAGCCGACCATTGCCGAGATGCGTTTTCCGTGCCGCCACTGCCGCCGCCTGATACGGCGACAAGGCGAGTGTCCCGATTGCGATGGCTTCGTGCCTTCCCTGGCTCCGCCAGGAAACGTGGAGCCGGTATGGTGGCCGTCGGTAGACGAACCCAAAGACAAGGAGGACGAGGAAGACTCTTCGCCCTATGCCGTCGAAGGTGCCGAGAACGTAAAATGTCCGAAGTGCTGCTATATGCTGCCGCCTGGCTCGGTGCTGTGCGTGCGCTGCGGTTTTCACCTGAAAAAACGCAAGAAAGTCGCGCGGACGTATCAGCCCATGGAGCACGTTTGGGAGACGACGGCTTCGTACGCGGCACGCTTAACCATTTTTTGGATTTGCGAGGTCTTCTTTGGAATTTTGGGGCTGATAGGCGTCTTCTGGGGCGGGGCCGACCTCAGCGTCTTTATCGGGGGCTTTCTTTTGCTCTCGGCGATGCTGGCCTTTCTGCTCGGTACCTTCGATCGCATCCACCTGATGCGCGATACACGCGGCCGAGTGCAATTAACCAAGACGTGGCGTGTGGCTTTTGTCGCTCTGCCGCCCCAGTCGATTGATGTGCGTGCCTACGAAGGCATCGTCACCGGGCGACACCGCCCTGTCAGTCTCTGGGATAGTTGGCTCCTCTATATTCTGCTCGTGTTCGGCATCATTCCGGGGCTTATTTGGTGGTATCTCGTCTTTTATAAGATTACTTATCAAGTCGCGCTGAGCCGCGATCACGGTTTCCCTGTGTATACCGTGTATTCGGGGGGGAGTGAAATACAGATGAAAGAGATCGCTTATGCCTTACATAATGCCACCGGACTGCCCTGTGACAAAGGCTGAGCCACGTCGCTAAGGAGTAGCGGAACGCTCTTGCAGGACACGCTGCCCGCTTGCCCCTTTTCAGGTCCGCTGTCGCCCAGATACGGCCGAGGCTGCATCTGTGGGGAACGACGGCCCTGAAAGCTATGGGAACAGAAGGGGAAGGGTGTTTTGCCAGTTCCAGACGTTCGGATTGGCCGTGAGCCAGTCGTTGGCAAGCAGTTGCACGTGGCCGTCTGCGAACAGAACCCCGTTGCCGCCCGGATGCGGTGAGCTGAGAAATTGATCGAACTGCCCCGGCGGAACTTGCCGATCCTGCATACTCTGGGTCGAGAGCGGTTGGATGCAGTTGTACCACGTTGTCGGGCCGAGGGCATAGTCCTGCGGGTTGCAGCCGAGGTGGGCCGCCATTGCCGTGTTGGCCGTACCGTTCATGTTGGCGATGACCGTTGCCGAAACGCCTACCGGGGCGCCGTAGAGGACAGCGGTACTTTGCTGGACAAAGTTGTAATCGGTCAACCCTTCGCCGCGGATGCCGCGGCTGGGGCAAAGCAAGAATTGGAGCACAATCTTGCCGTTATTGACCGGAGCAAGCGAGCCGGTGCCAGTTGCGTTCCCCGGTCCGCTTCCTCCGCTGCTACTACCGTTGTTCACTGCCTGCACAGTGTTTTGTTGTTCATAGAAGGGCAACGTTTGCAGAATCCAACAGGTGTTCGGATACGGATACGGAGGAGCAGTCGCGGCATTATCGCTGGGGAAGTATCCGAAAACGCTGTGGAAGTTGTGGCAGGCGGTTCCCATCTGTTTGAGATGATTGGTGCATTGAGTACGAGCGGCGGCCTCGCGGACTTTCTGCACCGCCGGCAGTAGCAGACCAATCAGAGTGCCAATAATGGCGATAACCACCAGCAATTCCAGTAACGTGAATGCATTCCGAGAGCTTGAGAAACGCATCGGGGGTCCCTCCAGGGTGAATAGCCGCAGGATATATTCGCCCAGGCTAAGCGATAAATTAGTCTAGACTAATCATTAAATTAGTCAAGACAAAATTTTCGCGAGTCGGCAGTGTCCGCGACGGCAAGGTATTCGCCGCGGACACCGCCAGCTTGTTAGCGGCAAACGAGTTGAAACCTGATTGGGATGGAATACAGTTGCACCAAGGAGGGTCCTGCTGATGTTTGCCACGCTAAGCAAAGATTCCGCCGTCCGGGCCAGCTTTGATTTTCTGGGCGAGGTGCTGGCCGGATACGGCCCGCGTGACTTCGCCGTCCGCGCCTGGGAGGGGACCGTCTGGGAGCCAGACGCGGGCCAGCCCGCTCGTTTCACTCTGGTCTTGCAGCACCCCGGTGCCGTTCGCAAGATGTTTTGGCCGCCCCGCCCCTACACGCTCGGCGAAGCCTACATCTACGACGACATCGACATCGAAGGCGACATCCACGCCTTTTTCGCCGTCCTCAGCTATCTCTACGAGATGCGTCCTGGCCTGCGGCGACGGCTCCATTGGCTGCGGCGCCTGTTCGCGCTACCGGGCGGCCAACGCCCCCGCTCCGGACGCTTGCCTGCTCAGCTGTCCGGCGCCGTCCACTCACACGAGCGCGATCGCCAGGCCATCAGCTATCACTACGATGTTTCCAACGCGTTTTATCAACTCTGGCTCGATCGCCGCATGGTCTATTCCTGCGCTTACTTCGCCGACCCTAGCGACGACCTCGACCGCGCCCAAGAGCGCAAACTGGACTATATCTGTCGCAAATTGCGCCTTTTGCCGGGCGATCGTTTGCTGGACATCGGCTGCGGTTGGGGGGGACTGGTCATGTATGCGGCCCAGCAATACGGCGTCCACGCCCTGGGGATCACCCTGAGTCAGAAGCAAGTTGAGCTGGCCCAGGAGCGTATCCGCCAGGCCGGGTTGCAAGATCGCTGTCGCGTCGAATATCAAGATTACCGTGAAGTGACCGGCACTTTCGACAAGCTGGTCAGCGTCGGTATGTTCGAGCACGTTGGCGGCAAAATGCTGCCGGTGTATTTTCAGAAAGCCTGTTCGCTCTTGCGTCCGGGCGGTGTCTTTCTCAATCACGGCATCGCCTTGAGCGGCTGGGAGCGTCGGCCACGCGGCCAACCATTTGCGCAACGCTACGTCTTCCCCGATGGCGAACTGAAACCGATCCACGCTACTCTGAAAGCCGCAGAAGAGGCACGGTTAGAAGTGCGCGACGTGGAATCGCTGCGCGAACACTACATTCTGACGCTCCAGAATTGGGTGAAGCGGCTGGAAATGCACGCCGATGAAGCACGCAAGCTGACCAACGAGGCGACCTATCGCATCTGGCGTCTGTACATGGCTGGCTCCGCCGACGGCTTTCGCGCCGCCCGCGGTAACATCTATCAAACCCTGCTGGTCAAGCCGGATCGGGGGATCAGTGGCCTGCCGCTGACGCGCACAGATTGGTATGTGTGAGGAAACGTTGACAGCAAACTGGACGGGAAACTCAGGGCTTTCCGGCTGGCGTCCCCAAGCAGAATCTGGGAATGCGAACGGAAAATCGGCTGAATACTTGGGACGAGCTGACATTTCCCCCTCTGGTGGGGGAGGGTTCAAGTAGGGGAGCAGAACTCTCTGGTCCACTTGCTCTTTCCCTCACTCCCAGCCCTCTCTCCCAAGAGAGGAGGAAGGGGGGCCGGTAGCCCTTACGTTCAGCCTTTGAATATTACCAAAGATATCTTCATTATCTAAAATAAAGATCCCGAAATAACGTTTTGACGAACGGACGGCATCCGCTGGCTGGTGGAGCTGGCACCAGTCAGCGAATGCCGTCCGTTTGCTGCTACTTCGTATACTCAATCCACATCGGCGAAGCCCAGGCCAGTTGGCCGTCTTTCTGCCGCACACGGACGTAATAATAGTGGATGCCGGCTTGCGGCTTGGGATCTTCCCATTTACCCTTGTACTCAGCGCCATTGGTATCCTCGGGCCGCAGCGTCTCGATGACCTCGCTATCCCTGAGTATATCGATGCCATCCAGCGGGGCCGTGCCGACGACATGCATAGTTAGCACCGGCGCTTCGTTCGTCTTGAACTCATCGCCCATGATGTGATCGCCACAGCGGACATTGAGAATGATATTGTCCGTGGCGCCGTAACAATGGCGCTGCTTGAGCGCGTTCAGGATACCGGCGCGATCGTGTTTCTCGGCCACGGCCACGCAGTAGGAAATGTGCGTGGACCAGTGATCGCTCGATGATTCGAAACCGAGACGATACCCCTTGGCCAAGGCAAGATTGATGTAGCCTTTGGGATACCAGCCGGCGATGTTGGCGCGTTTCTTGCCGCTCTTGACATCATCGCTCTTGGGATCATAGCCGGCCCGCGGCGCGCCCTCCATCTCGTAAGAATTACGATCGCCCTGGTAGATTTCGACGATCGGCTCGACTTTGGGATCATTATCGCGCCAATCGGTGCCCATGCCGGTGGCGCTGGTATGGGCAGCAGTGATGCCGTCGAATTCTCTCAGATAGCGATAGAGCATCTTGGTATCGTCGGCATGGATACCGGCGACGCGCTTCCGGGGATCCGGCTCGGCCAGACGCGGCAGGGTACGGACGCCGCGCTGCACAAACAGGCAATTGCGATGGCCGTGCGGATAGCTGACGCTGCGCTCATAGCAGAAAATCGGTGTAAAGCGATCTTTAATATAATAGGCGTCGGTCAGCTTCTGCGTCAGCCACCAGGTATATTCGCGGCCGGCGCCGTTGTCGTGATCTCCGTTGCCGATCCAGTCCAGTGCCGCCGCGTCGATGGCATAGCGAAACATGTCCTCCAGCGAGCCGTCGGCGCCGCCATCCCAAGAGATTTCCGTGTGCCGATGGAACTCGCCGCGCAAGAGCTGGTATTTCTTACCGCCGGCCTCGATGCGATAGGCGCGGATGCGTTTCACGTCCTCCGCTTCCTTCCGGCCGGCCTGAGGATCTTTGCGGCCCGGATTGTGCGGCACCAGCTTCGGTTCGACCGGCGCGCCGGGCAGATCGAGATAGCTGACGTAAAGGCGATTTTGCACCGCGTTGGGGGTGGTCCAGCGGCCATCAGTGTTGTGGATGATCACTACACCCCCGGAAGCGTGCGGCAACACCACGGGACGTGAGTCGAGCAGTCCATCGGAGTGATGCACCTCAATCGGCTCACTCCAGTGATCGCCGTCCAGCCGGCGAGCAAAGGTCAACCAGCAGCTGCCGGGATGCGATGTGTAGCGCGAGCCGAAATTCTGGCGATAGGTAAGCCACAGACGTCCTTTGCCGTCGAGTCCAATGCGCGGATAGGCATAGCGCGTGGCCGATTCGTTGTGATGGACCACGTCCGGCCCTAACTGGGCACCCGGATTGCCGACCTTTGAAGTCGGCAATTCGGCCGCCGGCCGTTTCAGCTTGCCGTCGGTATCCAGACAAACGATGCGGACAGAACGATCGCTGTAGAGTGGATCGCCATCCTTGGCCAAAGCACCAGAATCCTTGCCCCATTTCTCCGGCCCTTCCTCGTAAGCAATCCACAAGCGGCCCTTGGCGTCGTAGCAGATGGAGGGCCGTGCCTCGAAGCGAGGCGAAGCAGCAACCAAGTTCACTTTGCCCTCTTCTTTGGATGCCCTCTCGTGAACCTCTATATCGTAATCGCCATTCCGGTAAACGTCCGAGGCGCTGGCTATCTCTCCATTGGGTCCAGCCGTGATGGCCGGGCACCACTCGGGCGCCGCAGATTGCCATGCTTGATGATACCGGCATATTTGTCCTTGTTGATCCGTCGCGGCCACAGGATTCAGTGCCGGCTCGCTGCCTGTGAGTTTCGTTTCTTTCCCCAGCGTGTTCTGGTGCGCGTCAATGGTTCGCTGATAGACATCGTACTTGCCTTCTCGATTCGCACTGTAAAGCACGAAAACTTTCCCATCTTTCTCCACCGCAATGGCACATCTCACCAGGTCTTCCTTCGGTCCGGTGAGCGCCAGCGGCTCGCTCCATTGGCCATCTCTGTAATATTTGACGAACAGCTGATCGGCGAATTCAGGAGTATACAGAGATTTGAAATCGCTTGGCTGCTCCTGGAACTGCTTTTGCTCGATGCGGCGGCTTTCATCGCGGACAGTGTAGCTGATATACGCCACCCAGAGCGTGCCATCGGGACCGTAGGCGGCGGCGGGGAAATCGTCCTCGGTCTTGCCGGAAGTCAGTGGCGTGGCTGTGGTGACAAGCCGCACACGCGCTTTGCCGCCCCACAGCTCTTGCGTGTGTCCGGCCAGCACGTCTTTCAATTTCACTTCGGCTTTCTCCGCGCCCTTATGGGCCGTGGTGATGGTTAAACTCGCGTTGTCCTGGATGTCGCTCAGATGCAGGACCACGCCAACGGTGGCGACGCCCTCCCGCGCACGCACAGCCGGGTTGCGCGGCGGCACGCGCAACCCCCAATGCGACGAGACCTCCCAGCGATCCGGACCACTCAGCTTGTCATCGGGACGGAAACGATAGCCTTCCCGATGCACTACCTTGGCCCCGTTGACGATGGCGCGACCAGACCATTGGGCCGGCTGTTTGTCTTTGGTGCCCATTTCGATCAACACGGCGGCGGGCGGGCGCTCCTTGGCCCCGCACTGAGCCCATTCGAGAAGAAGCAGACCGGTTTTTTTTGTCTCCGACAGCGCGGCGACGGCAACCATCGCGGCCACAGCAACGACGGTGAGAACGATGCTTCGACTTCGCATGACAAACTCCGCAGCAAAGAAAAGCGGGCGATTTCGAGGATAGTGTAGTATTTTTAGGTTAGCCGCAATCCGCTGGGGAGTACGATGCGCGCTTCAGCGGGTCGCGGCTAACCCCCTACGGCCATAAAATGTTGGCCGCATCAACGGCGTGGCCGCAGCGGACCTCGGGAAGCAGGAGCAGACGGCCCTCCTTGGCCTGCAGACGCAGGCACCACTCCCAATCGTGGGCCGGGATATCGCCGACGTGGCTGCCCCAGTGGGCAGGGACTTGATCCGCCCAGTACATCAAACAGCCAGTCCCCGTGTAATCGACCTCGAAGGGAACTGCCGGCAGGGCTGTCAGCTCTTCCGGGACACCGTCGCGCCAGAACCCGCCGACGATTTGTTCGGGCCGATGCCGGTTGCGATAACAGCCGGCGACCGCTTGAGGCGTGGTATAGCCGGACAGCAGGGCGGTAAACAAATCATTGCCCGCCCAGGGGGGTACCAGGATATCATCTTCGATCAACCAGTGCACGTCGCCCCGCATCTCGGTGCGCAGACATGTATAGGCGGCAGCCAGGAACCGCGCTATGGCATCGAGCCGTTCCTTGGGATTGGTCCAGAAAAGCTCACGCCGGTAGGGGAGAATGCGGATGGAACTGAAGGCGAGACGGAAACGGTCGACTTCACGGGCGAGGATCTCGTGCAGGGTTTCAGTAGGACTGTTGTCGAGCACAACCAACTCTGGCCGTTCAGGGGTATCGATCAGATGGACGGCCTGGGCGATGGCCGACATCCAGGCGGGCACCAGCTCCGGCAAGCGTCCGCTGAAAACCACGCCGACACTCAGGCGCGCGTGACGGCGGCGGACGCGCGGTTTGAGATACTCTAGTCGCTGCTCGGAGCGCTCGCCAATGGTCGCGGACCAGGAGCCGGCATGGTAGCGATAGTTGAGCAAGGCTCTGCTGCGCCGCGGCGTGCCCAAGCGTGCGCTGCGCAGGGCCAGGTCCCAATCCCACAGGGTCTTCTCATCGTCCCGCCAGCCGCCGGCCGCCTCAAAAGCCCACCGCGCCCACAGCGACGAGGTGTGAACGAAATTCGTCTGCCACAGGCTAACTTCGCCCCACTCGGGAGCGTTCCAGTAAAGCGCGGCGTCGCCGAAGGTGCGGGCCGATCCGTAAACGAAAGGACAACCAGGCCGCATTGCTTCCAGATGGCATGCCACAAAATCAGCGGTCAGCACATCATCGCCGTCGAGAAAGAGAAGGTAATCTCCCGCAGCGCGCGCCGCGCCCAGGTTGCGCGCGGCAGTGACGCCGCGATGCTCGCGCTGTTCCAGAAGGATAAGGCCCCGATCGACGTAGCGGCCGGCCACCTCCAGAGAGTTATCGCTGCTGCTATCATCCACGTACAGCACCTGGCAAGGCACCGTCTGGCCCAGGGCCGACTCGATCGCTGCGGCCAAAAAGGCCCCGTAGTTACGGGCCGCAATTATAATGCTCACGCGGGACGGCGCTGCTGGGCGGGCCAGTGCGCCAGCGACACGACCGGCCGTCCCCGCACTGCCGTGCAACCCCTGCATAAACGAACCGAAGGACATGGACGGGCACTCCCCGGCCGCCCGGCACCGTGGTAGGAGGGTGTTCTCAACCGTCCTCCTACGCACCACCGGGGCCGATGGTCCCACGCGGAGCATGGGCGCGAGAATTCTGTAATGCACTGGATGCAGACTTAGAGCGAACGGAAGAAATTCCCGCCCCCTGGTGGGGGAAGGAAACGACCGCTCACTCTTAGAGATCCGGGTTAATATTGCACTCCGGAAGGCTCGTTTTCAAGTCCTCTATTGCTTTTTTGCTGATATTGATAGGGTCAAGGTAAAGCTCCTGGAGCGCGGTCAGCTGGCGAAGCTGCTGCACTCCCGCATCGGTGACGGCCGTTTCACGCAGCTGGAGCCAAAGCAATTTCTTCAAGCCGAGCAAATGGACCAGTCCCCGATCGCTGATTTGTGTCTTGGACAAATTCAGAGCGACCAGATCTTTCAGGCTGCTGAGATGGCGAATTCCGGCATCGGTAATCGCCGTATTATGCACGGAAAGTCTTTGGAGATGATGCAAGCGTCCGATCCATTCCAGGCCCGCATCGGTGATATTCGTATTATAGAGATCCAGAACCTGTAAATTTGATAGTGGCGCGATACGAGCCAGGTCTTTATCGGAAATCTTGCGGATACCATGCAAACTGATGGCTATCACCTGGAAAGGCACATTGGGAAGCGGCGGCTTGAGCGGTTGAGGATTATCCTCCCCGGCCCTAATCGCGTCGATGGTCCCGCCGTTGGCCAGCACCCATTCGGCGGCGCGACGGTCGGCTTCTCTGGCGGCGGGAACGTCTGGTCCAGACGAAAACTCTCCGGCAGCCGGGGGGAGTGACGTCTCGTCGGTCGGAGTTTTGTTCCGCCACCAGTATGTCCCCAGCGGGAGCACTCCTGTGATAGCGGCCAATACAAGGACCGCAGCTGCCCAGTGCGCCAGTCGTCTGCGTGGGACGTGCTCCTCCGACGGAGACACACACGAGGGAGTTGTCTCTCCCTTGGCAGAAGCCGTGGGCGGTTTCACCTGAGTGGCTTTGTTGCTGCCACAGAGGGGGCGATGCGTTGCGCGCTGTTCGGAGTCGGCATTGCTGACTCGGGTGAGCAGGGTCGCCAGATTGGCGCCGGCACAGAAGGGACGCAAAGCCTCGGCTGCCTCCGCTGGTGTGGCATAGCGCTGGGTTTTATCGTTGGCCAGAAGTCGTCGCAGCACCGCTGCTAATCCCGTTGGGACCGTTTGCCCCTCGCTTGACCACTCGGCACTCGACGCGGCTGGTTCGCCGATCTCCGACGGCAACTTACCCGTCAGAAGTTTGTACAGCGTGCAACCTAGACTGTAGAGATCCGCACGAATGTCCACGTGATGCGAATCGGTCCTTTGCTCGGGGGCCATATAATCGGCCGTGCCCATCGCTAACCCTGTAGCGGTCAGTTCTTCGCCGCGGTTCACCTCGCCGTATCGTCCCAGACCCAGATCCAGGATCTTGACTTCCCCGGCCGGTGTGAGCATCAGGTTGGATGGTTTGATGTCCCGATGCACCAGACCATTTTGCCGCAGGTACTCCAGCCCCAAGAGCGTCTGGTAAGCGATGGCGCAGGCATCGGGGACCGGCAAGGGACCAAGCAATTGTTGTACCCGCCTCAGATCGAGGCCGTCCACCAGCTCCATGACCAAGAAGGGGATGCCATCCACTTCGCCGGCATCGGTGGCGCGGACGATGTTGGGATGATCGAGCTTGCCGATCAACTCTATTTCCCGATGGAAGCGGGCTAGCGCCGCGCTATCGAGGATGCAATCCAGGGAAGGAAATTTCAGGGCCACTTGCCGTTTCAGCCGGCTATGCCAGGCCTTATAAACCCGTCCCATGCCGCCGTGACCGAATTTGCCCAGCAAGTGATAAACCCCCAGCTGCGTCGGCGGAAAGTCCTCGCTGTCTTTGGAGACATGGGACGTTTGCGTAGGCGTGAACGGAGCGGTTTCAGGAAGCAGAGGCTTATGGGAGTTACCGGTATTCGCCTGGGTGTCCATGACAGATGATTTCTCCTCCCCAATGGCGGCCCATGCGTCTTGATTTACCTTTGCTGATCGGCCTCCTCAGTGTACCCTATGCCCGCACGGCTGTCGAGAATTTTCCTACCCGCCCACTGCGCTTTAGCCGCAGGGCGCAGTCATGGAACCGGGCAGGTAGCGGAGGTGTTCTTCTCCCAGGCCGCCGAAATATCTCAGCTGTGCGTTCCCATGCTTTGGATGGAATGCAGATAAATGCCCCAAGCGGCGCATGCACCGATCGGGGCCGTCTCCACTGGACCGGCTTGTTTCGCGCTGCCGGCGATGTACCATAAGAAAGAAGCAGGAGAAGCTGCTGAACGAACCTGCCTTCGCGCCTGCCTCGATCTGGGGACCACCGATGACGGAAGCCACTCAAGAAAAGACCGGCCTGGGCAATTACTTCGTCGCCAACTATCCGCCGTTTTCTTTCTGGAAGCCGGCTTACCTGCCTGACGCCCGCGCCGCTCTGAATACGGCGCCCGAACCCGATACGCCGCTGGGCCTGTATCTGCATATTCCGTTCTGCCGCAAGCGTTGCAAATTCTGTTACTTCCGCGTCTACACCGACAAGAACGCCCGTGATGTCGAAACCTATCTCGATGCGCTTATCCAGGAAGTGACGCTGTACAGCCGTGTTCCGCTTATCGGCGGCCGGCCGCTGAAATACGTTTATTTCGGTGGCGGTACGCCGTCGTACCTCAGTGCGGCGCAGCTGCGTCGTCTGATGCAGCGCTTGCAGGCCGTGCTACCGTGGCAAGGGGCCGAGGAAGTGACCTTCGAGTGCGAGCCGGGTACGTTGCAGCAGCACAAACTCGAAGCATTGCGTGAATTGGGCGTGACGCGGCTCAGTCTTGGAGTCGAAAATTTCGATCCGAAAATTCTCGAATTCAACGGCCGGGCCCATCTGGAAGAAGAGATTCATCGCGCCTATGATTGGGCGCGCAAACTCGATTTCGAGCAGATCAACATCGACCTCATCGCGGGCATGGTCGGCGAGAATTGGGACAACTGGAAGCAATGCGTCGCCAAGACGCTGGCCCTGGCGCCGGACAGCGTCACTATCTATCAGATGGAACTGCCCTACAATACGACATTCTCGAAGGAGTTGCGGCTGATCGGCCAGGATTCCCCACCCATACAAGGGGAGGGAGAAGGGGGAATTGCCGATTGGCCAACCAAGCGTGCCTGGGTCAACTACGCTTTCGATACGCTGATCGCCGCTGGCTATGAAATATCGAGCGCGTATACCTTGGTCAAGGACCGCCGCCGCACACGCTTCGTCTACCGCGATGCCCTATGGCATGGCGCTGATATGTTCGGCACGGGGGTAGCTTCGTTCGGCCATGTCCACGGTGTTCATCTGCAAAATGTCGATACCTGGGAACAATACGTCGAGATGCTTCGGCGTGGCGAGTTGCCGCTGGGCCGGGCCTTGCCGGTGGGACCGCGCCATCGTCTCATCCGCGAGATGATCTTGCAGCTGAAGACAGGACGGCTCGAGACCGACTATTTCCAGCGCAAATTCGGCACCGACATTCTGGAGACGTTCCGCGAGGGGTTCGAGCAACTGGAGCGCGACGGCAATTTGATATGCACCGCCGAAAGCGTGGAACTGACGCGTAAGGGGCTGTTGCAGATTGATCGCCTGTTGCCGGTGTTCTTCGAGCCGCAGCATCGCGGCAGCCGTTACACGTGATAAAAATCACCACGAACCACACGACGGATACAAAGAAGAAAAGCTCACTGGATTTTTTGTCTCTTGTTCGTGTGATTTGTGGTGAAAGTTTTTAGAATGGTTTCATGGCCGAGGATCGGACGTTTTTGATGGGCAAGTTTCCCGCTATATTGCCAGGCGGGCTGCGCTATGCGCGCAATCATATGTGGTGCCGCCCCATAGAGGGCGGACGCACTCGCTTCGGGTTCACCTCCTATGCCATCCGATTGATGCAGGATGTGTATTTTCTCGATTGGCAGATCAGTCCGGGCGACCGCGTCGAACTACTCCAGCAGATCGGCCATATTGAGACATCGAAGGCTGTCTCGGATCTGTTCGCGCCGGTGGCCGGGACGATCGTGTCCATCAACCCGGAGCTGCTGAACGATCCGTCCGGCATCAACGTGGACGGCTACGGCGCCGGCTGGCTGTTCGACATGGATTGCGACAGCGCGTCGCTGTGGGATGTGGATGAATATCATCAATTTCTATCGGATAACTGGGAGAAGACCCAACGTCTTATCAAGGGCAAGATCAATATCGAGGAGGAGTGACACCATCATGAGCCGGCAACGTTTGACGGTCGTTCTCTCGCAGGCCCAGGGCAAAAACCCAGCCCGCCGCGCTCTCGAAGAAAGCATCGCCGCTGCGCTCCTCATGGAGCCGGGCCTGGACGTATCGATCGTGCCTTATCTGTATGATCTCGGCCCGGAGCATACTGGCCGGCTATTCCTCGAATCGATCCAAGGCGATATGGTCGTGCTGGCGTGGATGTATCCTCGCGCCGCCTTTTGGCTGCTGGACCGCGATGGCATCAAGGGACACTATGGAGAGAACCAGATTACGCCGCCGGCCGAGACGGATGAACACGAAGAAGACGGCGAACCGGAGCCGCCCAAAGGCATCGGTTCCGTCGATGTGCCCCAGCGCTGGATCTACTGCCTCGATCTGCGCGATCACAATAATTACGCGATTTACGTCCAGGAAGTGCGACGCATCGCTGCGGAGTGCCGTGAGCGGCGCGAGGCGCGGCGGAAGACAGCGGTTCCAGGCGAACCGCCGATGGTGCAGCTAGGACGCTATCCCCGGGAAGACGGGCCGGCTACGGGGGAGGCAACACCCTCCGCGCGCCCGCAGTTCACCGCCGAACAGTTGTTGCAGCAGCCGGCGCGGCGCTGGTATCCGGTGATCGACTACAGCCGTTGCACCAATTGCATGGAGTGCCTCGATTTCTGCCTGTTCGGCGTCTACGGCGTGGACAAGCTGGATCGCATCTTCGTCGAGAACCAGGATAATTGCAAGCGAGGCTGTCCAGCGTGCAGCCGCGTCTGCCCCGAACACGCCATCATGTTTCCTGATTACAAGACCCCGGCCATTGCCGGCGCTCCGGTCGGCAATATTGGCGGTTTGAAGATCGATCTGAGCAAGTTGTTCGGCGGCGACGATGCCTTGAAGATCGCTGCCCAGGAGCGCGATCGTGAACTGGTCGCCGATGGTCGGCAAGCCGTCGGTATGACCGTGGGCATCCCCAAACGTCAGGCCGATAAGCCGAAGGGGCCGAAAGATGACCTCGATAAACTGATGGATGCGCTGGATGCATTGGATATTTGAGATGATTTATGGATATAAAAGTGATCCGTGAAGTTTTCCACAAGCAACCCTTCGAACCCTTCGTCTTCCGGCTGGCGGATGGGCGACCATTCGCTGTGCCGCATCCGGATTTTGTCGCTGTCTCCACTCGGCGCGGGCTTGTCAATTAGTCCTGAGGATAAAAACGTGACCTGGCCAGAACCGTTGTTGATCGTTTCCATTGATTACGACAGGTGCCCGTCCAGGAGGAGTTCCTTCGTCCGGTAATGGGGCTTAAGTGGGGCCCAAAGCAGATGAACCCCGTTGATGTCGGCCGTATGGAATCCGCTTATCAGACGGCGCTCGCCGCTCTCCTCACCGAACGCACGCCCGAAGGACATTGGGTCGGCGAATTGTCCACCTCTGCATTGTCCACTGCCACCGCTGTTAGTGCGCTTGCTCTCGTGCGGAAGACAGGGGCCGTGTGCGGCCCCTTCGATGCGCTCATTGCCGGCGGCATCCATTGGTTGACAGCGCATCAGAATGCCGACGGCGGTTGGGGCGATACCATCCGCAGTTTCAGTAACATCTCGACGACTATGCTGTGCCGCGCTGCCTTTCATCTGACGGGGACAGCTGCGGAGTATGAGGCCACACTGCAGCGCAGCGAAGAATGGCTACATACGCGCTACGGCCAGACGGCGGAGGATTGGGCCGAGGCGATCCGAACACGCTACGGCAAGGATCGTACTTTTTCCGTGCCGATCCTCATGACGAGTGCACTGGCCGGGCTGGTTTCCTGGCACGAAGTGCCGTCGTTGCCGTTCGAGTTAGCGTGCTTTCCGCAATCGTGGTTTCGCTTTTTGCGTATCCCTGTTGTCAGCTATGCCCTGCCGGCCCTCATCGCCATTGGACAAGCGGTGCATTATCACCATCCGCCGTGGAATCCGCTGATACACCTGATCCGCCGCCTGGCCATTGACAAAAGTCTGCAAGTGTTGCAGAGAATCCAACCGTCCAATGGCGGTTTTCTGGAAGCGACGCCGTTGACGAGTTTCGTCACGATGGCCCTGGCCAGCATCGGCCGGACGGATCATCCGGTCGTGCGCAAGTGCGTCGAGTTCCTGGTTGCATCCGTGCGGCCCGACGGCAGCTGGCCGATTGACACGAACCTGGCGACATGGGTGACCACGCTTTCCATAAACGCGCTGGCGGCGGCAGGAGAATTGGACAAACTGGATCGTAAAGAACAATTGAGGGATTGGTTGTTGCGCCAACAATACAAGGGACGTCATCCATATACAGGAGCTGATCCCGGCGGCTGGGCATGGACAGATCTGCCGGGAGGTGTGCCGGATGCCGATGATACGGCAGGAGCGATGCTTGCTTTATCGCATATATTGATGAGTCCCGAAGAATGCAGGATGCGGGAACGTTTGACACAGGTGTTTGATAGGGAAGGATTCGAGTATGACTCTTGCGTAGAAGGCGGAACGCGCTGGTTAGTCGACTTGCAGAATAAGGACGGCGGCTGGCCAACTTTCTGCCGTGGTTGGGGGCGTTTGCCTTTTGATCGTAGTGGATGTGATCTGACGGCACACGCTCTGAGAGCCATTGCTTGCTGGTTGGAACGCCTCTGGAATGTGCGTTATCGCACCGATCCTGTCTTCAGAAAAATGGCGAAAGGTCCACCCTGGATTCCCCAACGATTCCGAGCCATCGACGCGGGACTCGAATACCTCGCTCGCAGCCAACGCCCAGACGGCTCCTGGCTGCCCCTCTGGTTCGGCAATCAACACGCTCCGGATGAGGAGAATCCCATTTACGGTACAGCCCGCGTACTGGCCGCCTACCGCGATCTCGACCAGATGACCAGCGAACCGGCACGGCGCGGCATCGCCTGGTTGCTGTCCGCCCAGAATGCCGATGGCGGCTGGGGCGGCGCAGCGAACACACCCTCCAGCATTGAGGAAACCGCCCTGGCTGTGGAAGTGCTGTTCGACGCTGGCCCAGCAGCGGAAACGGCTGTCGAGCGCGGCCTGGCCTGGCTGATCGAACGTATTGAAGCAGGAGGATTGTCGCAGCCGACGCCGATCGGCTTTTATTTCGCCAAGCTGTGGTACTTCGAGAAGCTGTATCCGATCATTTTCAGTGTAGCGGCGCTGGGCCGGGCACGGCGAAAGCTCGCCGCAGCTCATTGATCCGTGCAAGGCGGTTGCATAGCTGCAGTCGTAAGCTCTCTGTTGGCATCCCTGTAGGCGATGGCAGTACCGTGGTTGCCGCCGAAGCCCTACTTCTGGCCATACCGTCATAGGTGGAGTCGCCGGATGCTTTTGTCCAGACGATGGCACTGGCGGAGATGGGATTGGATTGGGGGTGATTTATCGTTTCTCATCAAACGACAAATCCCCCCATGCCATACGATTACACGCACGCCGTCTCATGAGGGCGACGTGTCTTGAAGTTGGCACCGCGCTCCAGCGCCTTCCGCAGACGGATGCGCGCTACGTGCAGACGCCGCTTGATGGTGCCAATCGGCGTCTCGAACTCGCGGCTCATCTGCTTGAGCGAACGGCCGCGGATGTAGAACGCTATCAGCGTGGCGCGGTCGATCGGCTTGAGGCGATCCAAGCCACGGTACAGCTCGGCCGTTTGTTCCGCCTTGACCAGCGCTTCCAACGGGCTGGCGCCGGACGCCTCGGCGTTTTCCAGCATGGCCGGTTCTGTCTTCTGCATCGGGCCATGCCGTGTCAGACAGTTGATCGCCATGCGCACCGTAATCTGACGCAGCCAGCCGGCGAAACACTGGGCATCGCGCAGCTGCGACAGTTTTTTCATGCCGTGCAAAAACACTTCCTGCGTCAGCTCCTGCGCTTCCGTCGGATTACGCAGCCGTGCCAGGGCGATGGCGTAAACGGTCGGCTGAAAGCGCTCGATCAGTTCGCCGTAGGCGGCCCGATCGCCGGTCTGTGCCTTCTCAACCAAGCTCTTGGTCTCAATCCAACTCATGCGAGAGCTACCCTTCTCGATCCATGCGCGAATGGCCAGACCCCACGATCACAAACGAGAAGCAAGCGAGGATCATCCGCGAGCTTCCCGTGGTCGCTGCGTCCTGCCTCTCCCCTCCTTCACCTTGGGAGCGAGGAGAGGGAGGATGCAGCGCTCATGCGATCGGGAGAACAATCGATTGTTGTTCGTAGGGCCGGCGCCGAGCCAGAAACGGAAGCAACGGCTAGAGAGTCGTTTATGCTTCCGGTTCGTTGAGAACGCCTGCACAACGGAGGGACCGACCGGCCCCGGATACGGCTCCCGAATCCATGCGATAATCATCCGCATGTTTGGGCCGCCATACAGGAAGGAATTCCGGTATGCTCTGTTGCGACAGGCGTGGCATGGAAATGCCGATCTTTGGGGTCTCGGGTTTGGCCGTTGTACCCAAACCCCGGCGCGGATTGCCAGCCTTGCCGACCAACAGGACGGCGGAGCCATGCAACACCAGGCATTTCAGGTTCTTGACGGCCATGGGAGACCTCCGGCGATCAAAGGAGAAGAGTTTGCGGGAACAATCATCCCATTATATAGAGAAGAGACGCAAGAAGCGGAAAAAGGTTCACGAAAAAATCCACAAAATTTGGAAAGTGGATATGCGCACATCGCCAAAGACGCAGCCGATGATCGGCTGCGATGCGAATGCCGCTGGCCCGCTTGACAGCGGCCTTTATTTGACCGTGCCGTCCTGTCTTGCGATAATGGCCCGCAGCGGACCGTATCTCAATCTTCACGGACCCAACAGGAGACGAATCGCATGGCTACTGCAACAACCAAGTCCAAACAGCGCAGCATCAAGCCGCCCAAGGTTAAGGACCAGCCGCTCTTTATCGGCGGCAAATGGCAAGACAGTGTGTCGGGCAAGACGTTTCCGACCATCAACCCGGCCACTGGCGAAACCATCTGCCAGGTGGCCGAGGGCGACAAGGCCGATGTCGATTTAGCCGTCAAGGCCGCTCGCAAAGCGTTCGAAGAAGGACCGTGGCCGAAGATGAGCGCCGCGGAGCGCGGTCGGTTGCTGAACAAGCTCGCGGATCTCATCGAAGCCCATAAGGAAGAGTTAGCCGCTCTCGAAACCCTCAATAACGGCAAACCGCTGCGCGATTCGCTCAACGCCGATTTGCCGTTGGTCATCAAATGCTACCGTTACTATGCCGGCTGGGCCGACAAGGTACACGGCAAGACTATCCCTGTCGAGGGACCGTATTTCTGCTACACCCGCCATGAGCCGGTCGGCGTCGTCGGCCAGATCATTCCCTGGAATTTTCCGCTGCTCATGCAAGCGTGGAAATGGGGGCCGGCGCTGGCGACCGGCTGTACGGTAGTGCTCAAACCGGCCGAGCAGACGCCGTTGACCGCCCTGCGTGTGGCTGCCCTGGCTCAGGAAGCCGGCTTCCCCGATGGTGTCCTCAATGTCGTGCCCGGCTATGGCCCAACCGCCGGGGCCGCCATCAGCGAACACATGGACATCGATAAAGTCGCCTTCACCGGCGAATACACGACTGGCCAGCTCGTCATGGCCGCCGCCGCCAAGAGTAATCTCAAGCGCGTCAGTCTGGAGCTAGGCGGCAAAAGCCCTAATGTCGTTTTCGCCGATGCCGACCTCGATGCTGCCGTAGAAGGCGCGTATTTCGGCTTGTTCTTCAATCAAGGACAGTGCTGCTGCGCGGGCAGCCGTTTGTTCGTCGAAGAAAAAATCCACGACCAATTCGTGGAAAAAGTGCTGAAAAAAGCGAAGGCGCAAAAAGTCGGCGATCCGTTCGATCCCGAAACGACACAAGGGCCGCAGATATCGCAGGAGCAGTTCGATCGCATCATGAGTTACATCGAGGCTGGCAAGAAGGAGGGGGCCAAAATGCTGTGCGGCGGCAGCCGCATCGGCAACCGCGGCTACTTCATCGAGCCGACCGTCTTCAGCGAGGTCAAGGATGAGATGAAGATTGCCCGCGAGGAGATTTTCGGGCCGGTGATGAACATCCTCAAGTTCAAGGATGTCAACGAGGTGCTACGGCGCGGCAATCAGACGTTCTACGGCTTGGCCGCTGCCGTGTGGACGCGCGACATCACCAAGGCGCATCGTCTGGCCAACGGCCTCCGCGCCGGCACCGTCTGGGTCAACTGTTACGACGTATTCGACAGCGCCGCGCCGTTCGGCGGTTACAAAATGAGTGGTTTTGGCCGCGAGTTGGGCGAGTACGCCCTGGAATTGTACACGGAAGTTAAGACGGTTTACGTCAACCTGGGGGGATGAGGCAAGGGTTATCGTTTCGCCACGAGCGGCAGACCAGCGCTGGCCTGCCGCTCGCCAAGACAGCAAGACAAGGGGCTCCCGCTAGATTTTGGCAAGCAGTTCGGGTAGAAGCGAACGGTGATTATCACCTCGGTCAAGTGCTGTGCGTTGAGGACGATTACGTCATTATCGATTTTGAGGGCGAGCCGATGCGGACCGTCACCGAGCGCCGCGCCAAGCAGTCGCCGCCTAAGCTCGACTGATGCAGTTTTTGGAGTGTCATGAATGGTTGAGCTTTAGTGACGAAACCCCCGTCGATTCCCGAGCGTTGAAAAATCGACGCTCAAGCTCAACCAGGACAGTTTTTGAGCAGGGCAAAGCGACTCGGTTCGTTCAAAAACCTAGAGTACCTTATTTTCCGCATTTTTCTTGGTCTCCCGAGACGGTAGAAAACTGCATCAGTCGAGCTAAGGACGTGGCCATAATACTCCGCTCTTACCACGCCTGTTTAGCAGAAGAATAGTTCCATCGTCTTGTTACTCTCTTTATTGTCCCGAGGCGCCGGCCGCCGGGCTAGAGGTAGTCGATATTTCGATGTCGTGAGTCTGTGGACCTGGCCTTACCGTGTATTTCAAACCGGAAGTTTCGGGATTCTGATATTGAGGAGGTAGTTTTTGGTTCATCACACTGATTCGCACGTCCCCAACAGGAGCCTTCAACTGGTATTGGCCGTTCTCGTCGATCTTTCCAGAGGAGGCGAAGGCACCTTGGACAGTGATGAAGTTCACGCGACCTCCGGACAAAGGTTTCCCTTGGAATAGTACTTTGCCTGAAACTTCTGTATGCTCCACTGAATGGATATTCTGACCGCAACCGCTCATTAAGGCCAGCAGCCCAAGAGATAAAGGGCCACAAGCTAAGCGAAACAATAGCTTGCTGGTCCCGCGCTCAATATATGAACCCATAAAATGTTTCCTTAAAAAGTCGTCCACAAATCCAGTTGCTCAGGTCGCTGCATTACAGAGCGCTTTGCGCGCTCCGTAATGCAGTGACCCAAGAGTTTTTCTTGGATAGCTCTTTGTTACCAATCCGGTCCCAAAATGTCGCCATAATTGGGCGTACAGGCATAGAACCAGCTATTACCGCTGATGCCTTGGGCCACGAAGTGGACACTACCATCGCCCATGCCTACGTTGACCCCGCCGGTGTGCGGCGAACTCACCCGACAAGTGCACACGCTGTAACTCGCGCCACGATCATTTACCGCTTTGTTCGACTCGCAATAATTGGCGCTCGGCATGATAAGAGGCACATAGGCTGGTCCCCAATAGTTGAAACCGCCGCAATCATTCCAGGCGGCTTGAGCGGCGGGAGACTGCTTCACCTCAAAGCCGTTATAGTCCCACCACCAATAAACCGGTGTTTCACCACGGCTTATAGCATACGTCTCCGAAAAGAGGATGGTTTGTGAAGTACCGTCCGAAATCGAGGCGGGAAAGTAGTTATAGCCGAAATAAAATTCGGCCAGGAAGACCATGCCGTTGAAGGCGTAGCTGCCTATTGCCCAGCCGTTGGCTGCCTGACCGTTGCCATATGTGGGATCGGAAGGACATTGATACGTTTTCACCGGCTGTGTTATGAAGCCGCCGATTCCGTACTCTGCATCATAGCCTTGTCCGCTAGGGAGTATGCACCGGTTGTACAGGTTTTGCTGTTCGATGTAGGGCAAGAGATAGAAGAGAATGCCACCGAATGAGAGAGTTGTCCTCCGATTTGCGGGAGAACACGACTGTGGATAACCGCCCATACTGGGGGGCAGTTTGCCCTGATGGGTATCGGCGCAATTCTGAACCGCGAGCGATATCTGCTTGAGGTTGTTTTGGCACTGGGCACGTGCGGCCGCCTCGCGTACTTTCTGTACCGCTGGTAAGAGCAGACCAATCAAGATGGCAATAATGGCGATCACCACCAACAACTCGATGAGTGTGAAGCCAGATGGACAGGAACGAAGTCTGTAGGGTGTCATGACAAGTCTCCCGAACCTCGAAAAGAATATTCGTCTGTGCCACTGTGGTCACAGACAGATAAAGCGACTGTGGAGAGTTAAGAGCTACCGGACAAAACCTCTTCCCCGTGGGGGAGGGCTGGGGTAAGAGGTGTCAAGGCAATGGAGCCAAGGCTTTGTGTCCCCCCACCTAAACCCTCCCCCCTAAGGGGGAGGGAAAAGTCCGCTAGCCCTAAGGTTACATCAATGTACTCGCTCGTAGAGGTCATGGTGTTCTCGACTTTATCTGTCATAACTTCAACTGGGTAGAGCGATCCTTCGCTGTTCGCCGCGCGCGTAACAGTGAGCGGCCCTCGGCCGGTCTTTCGTTAAGATACCGTTTAACAAGAGATCGACGACGCGAAGCGTCTGGGCCTCAATTTCCGTTCGTTCCCCCAATTCACGCGAACTTAGGTTGGCGGGCAGTAGTGCATTGGTCGCCAGGATCATGGCATGCGCTGTTGCCAACTCGTCGCCATCGAGGAATTCGCCCGCAGCTTGGCCCTCAGCTAAAACCTCTCCGAGAATTTTCGCTTCCTCGGCGAAGTGGCGGGCGCGGCGGGCCAAGAGTACGGGCCGTAACGACCGCACACTCTCATCGATCTCCCAGCGGTAGTCGCGGACGCTGTCGAAACGGAACATGACACGCTCGCGGAGCATTTCTCGCAGCCGCGCGGCTGGCGGTTCCTCTGTGCGAGCAATGGCCCACAGCCGCTCCTTGAGCCGCTCGACAATCCGATCGATTGTAGTGAGGGCGATCTCCTCCTTGTTAGGGAAGCACAGATAAATCGTGCGTTTGCTAATGCCCGCCTCCGCCGCGATGTCGCCTACAGTTGTTTTCCGGTAACCGAGCCTGGCGATCAACCGCTCGGCCGCGTCAAGGATCCGATTTCGCGTATCAACTGCCATAATCTCCTCGGAAGAATTTATGCACAAGTATACTGAATTAGTTTTCTGTGGCAATGGTTTCATCAGATTGGAGTTCGCCCTGTTTTAGTTTTTAGTGCGTTCCGGACGGCTTCTGGGGCAAGCAAACGCCCGGAAAAGCGGTCTTTTGCGAGGCATTGTAGCGGCGGGAGCGGTGAATGTCTGTCCGAGCAGCTCACCAAGAACCTAGCCTTCTGAACATCTGTTTCTATCGAGATTCTGCTACCCAGCCCCACTGGCACCTCGAAGGCACAGGGGGAACTCCAATTTCATCAGATTGCGAGGAGGGGATGTGCCGTTAGATTTTGGCGAACAGGGCTGCGTCAGCGCTCCAAGCGAGGTTACGTTAGCGATCCCGATGATTCGGCTTTTCGAAGCGCTGATGCAACGGCTCCCTCAAGGCGCTAACGCAACCCCGCTCGCTACAATCGAGAGGAGCACTCAACAAGCCAAGGCAGCATTGACAAGTGTCGGAGCAATTGTTTACGATGGAAATTGGTACGCGAAGGAGCAGCACACATTGTACATTTCGAACTACTTCCCGCCCATTCGGGCAGTGCAGCCCCTATAAGGATGCAAAATCGCCTCACTGGTCGTCGGTTGAGCAAGTTGCTCCTGACTGTTGGGCATGGTTTTTGCTCCTCATTTACATGCTATCGCAGTGCTGTGGCGATAGCCGAACCAAGGGGAGGCCGTCATGGATTCCACCGTTACTCTCCTCGTTACTCGAGGACCGCTCGCCGGACAGAAGTTCGTCTTTACAGAAGAGACGAGTTGCATCATCGGCCGCTCGCGCGACTGCACCATCCCCCTTCCTCAGGAAGTGGAACATTTAGACGTGTCGCGCCATCACTGTCTTCTAGAAATCGAGCCTCCGTCCCTGCGTATCCGCGACCTTGGCAGCCTCAATGGCACCTATGTCAATGGCCGGAAGATCGGTCAACGCATTACGTCTCAGACAAACATGGACGTGGATGCGAGCCGTCATCCGGCGGTGGCGCTGACCGACGGCGATGAAATCCGGCTAGGTGAACACACGGCTTTTCGCATTTGCATTTATACGCCAGAGCGCGAGAGCGTCCTACGCAAACCGCGGCGCTCCAGCGGCGAGCTGCGCTTCGAGGAGCCGGTTCATTCGTGAGTCGGTGCGGTCCCACAAGGAAAAGGACCAGAACTCACCCACCTGATTGACGGGCAATATCACTCCGCCAAGCGGCGGTATTTGCCGCAAAAATACAAGAGTGGCAAACCCTCGCGGCAGTCGCCAGCCAAGATTTCGCCGATGAAAATATCGTGATCGCCACCGGGCAGGATTTCCGCCAGTCGACAATCGACCCAGGCCAAGGCATCGGCAAGGATGGGGGCGCCGCTGGATGCCGTGATCCATGTCACATCGTTCACTTCCTTGGGACCGCGCAAGGCGAAACGCCGCGAGAGATATTCCTGCGTTTCGCTGAGAATATTCAGGGCGTAGTGACGGCTAGCCGTCAGGGCGGCATGCATGGCTGCCGTCTTGTCCACGGCCACCAGAACGAGCGGGGGGTGGAGCGACAGCGACGCGACAGCGTTGGCCGTCATGCCGAAGATTTCGCCATTATGGCGAGCCGTTACCACCGTGACGCCCGTGGCAAAGTGCCCCATGATGCGCCGTTGAGCCAGGGAGTCAATCGCCATGGATTCTCCTTCGCTGCCAACGTATCCGTCATCCAGCCGCAACGGCTTTTTCCTTCTGCCCGTAGGCCGGAAACTCACTGCCAAAATAGCCGGTCCAGGCCAATTCCAGTATCTCCTGGTTCAATTCCAGGGGCTGGCCCCGAAAGCGGCAGATATCGCGGGCGCGTTCGATCAGGTCGCGTGGCTCACAGGCGCGCAACTCGCGGTTTTGGGCGCGATAGCGCTCCAGGAGCCAATCGATCAGGCCATCCGGGACGGCAACTTTCAGTTGCTGGGCATAGTTCTGGAAAATACGAGCATATTCCGGCGGGCTGGGCGCTCCCAGGTAGATGCGATAGCCGATGCGTCGCAAAAACGCTGGATCCGTGACGATCTCAGGGCTGAGGTTGGTGGCGATGACGAGCACATGGCGCAGCGGCACCTGAATCTTTTGCCCTGTATTTAGAGTAAAATAGTCCACCTGGTATTCCATCGGCGTGATAAAGCGATTGAGCAACTGATCGGGGGAGATACGCTCGCGTCCGAAATCATCGACCAGGAAGACACCGCCACTGGCTTTGAGGTGCGGCGGCGCTTCGTACGAGCGTAGCGTGGGGAGATAGATCAAATCCAGCTGCTCCAGTGTCAATTCGCCGCCGACGATGACCAAGGGGCGGCGGATACGGACCCAGCGCCGATCGATGGTTCCGCTCTCTTCGCCGGGGACATCGACGCGCTCATGGCTTTGATCATCGTACAGGCGAATCACGCTGTCGCCGACACTGATGCAGTACGGAATCCAGTAATCGCCCGGCAGAGCGTTGCGAATCATCCGGCCCAGGCTGCTTTTGCCGTTGCCGGGCGGCCCGAAGACAAACAGACTGCGTCCGGAGGAAACGGCCAGGCCGGCCAGTTGGATGGCCTGGGGTGTCAGCACCAAGCGTGAGAGGGCGGCGGTCACCTGTTCCGGTTTGGCCGGCGGCGTGTTGGCGAATTGCCAACGCAGCATCGCTGCATAAGCGTTGAGGGAGACGGGCGCCGGGCCAATATAGCGGCAGACATCCATCAAACGCTCGGCAGTTTCACGGCCTTGGGGGGTGATCGAGTAGTGCGATTTGCCCGGCCCGGTTCGCAATGTCTCCTGAATCAGCCCTTCGGCGCCCAACTGATACAGAACTTCATCCGCGAGCGGCAAAGAGAGGTGGAGTTGCTGGGCCACCCATTCGGTGTTAATACGGGCAACGGTGTAGGCTAATTTCAAGGCCAGATCGGTCAGAACGCGTTCCCCCAGTCCTGCCGAAGCTATGTCTTGCGGTGCGGTAGGCGCAATCAAGTTGCCGATTCGGTGCAAGGGCGGCAAATGCGGCTCTTTTGGCTCTCTTGCTCCTTTGGGTTTTTTCGCTTCTTTTTCGGGGGCGCCGCTGGCTGCAACGCGCGAATTCATCTGCCATACCTCGCTGCTTCGGACATTAAAATGTATCGGATTCCGATCCCCGAACAAGCCGCAAACTCCGGCACACCTGCCGAGTACAAAAAATCATTTTACAATCCTTCGTTTGGTTAGTCGAGCGCTGCGTCGTTTCTCCTCCCAGTCGACTGACGCTGGCCGCTCACCTGTTCTTGCAAACGCCGCCGCAGTGCCGAATAACGCCGGCCGGTGTCCTGGCGCTGCACCGCCATCTCCAGCGCCTTGCGGCTGCCGACGATCACGACCAACTTCTTGCCGCGTGTCACACCCGTGTACAGCAAATTGCGCTGTAACATCATATAGTGCTGCGTATGCAACGGAATTACCACAGCGGGATACTCCGAGCCTTGTGCTTTATGGATCGTGCAGGCGAATGCAAGATTTAGCTCGTCTAATTCACCGTAATCGTACACAACAGACTTGCCGTCGTAATCGACGGTAACATCGCGTTCCGTCTCGTCGATAGCGCTGATGCGGCCGATGTCGCCGTTGAAAACCTCCTTCTGGTAGTTGTTGTGCGTTTGCATGACCTTGTCGCCGATGCAAAACGTCCAGCCGAAGCGCTGCACTTGCGGCCTGCCCTTGGCGGGATTGAGCACCGCCTGCAAGCGAAGGTTGAGCGCCTGCGCTCCCAACTCCGAACGATTCATCGGCGTCAACACCTGCACGTCGCCCAGTGGATCGAGACCGTAGCGCGCCGGGATCCGCTCGCGAACCATTGTCAGGATACGTTCGAGGATAATTTCAGGACTATTCGCCTCTACGAAGTAAAAATCTCCTTTGCCGGCCGGCGCCGATTCGGGCATTACGCCATGCTTGATGGCATGAGCGGCGCGGACGATCCAGCTCTGGCCCGCTTGCCGGAAAATTTCCGTCAAGCGCACTACCGGCACCGTCTTCGATTCAATAAGATCAGCTAGCACAAGCCCTGGACCCACTGACGGCAGCTGATCAACGTCGCCGACCAATACCACGCAAGCATGTGCCGGCACGGCCCGAAGAAGTTGATACATCAGCACAATGTCTACCATCGACACCTCGTCCACCACCAGTAAATCGAGGTCCAGCGGCTGTGCCGCATCACGTTTGAAGCCACCGAATGATGGATCGAATTCGAGCAGACGGTGAATGGTCTTGGCTTCACGGCCCGTCGTTTCGCTCAACCGTTTGGCCGCCCGCCCGGTCGGGGCGCAGAGAGCGCAGCGTTGCCGCCGGGCCGTGAAAATTTCCAGAATGCCGCGAACAATCGTGCTCTTACCGACGCCGGGGCCACCGGTGACAATCAGCACTTTCTCGCGCGTTGCCGCGCGAATGGCATCGCGCTGTGTCGCCGCCAGTCGTAGTCCCATCTTCTTTTCAACCCAGGCGAGCGCCGCTTCGGTATCGATGGCTGGCAGCGGATGGCGTCCTTCACACAGCTTGCGAAGCGCACGGGCCACACCGATTTCGGCCAGAAATAGCGGTTTTAGATACAGCCACGGTTCCTCGCCGCCCGGCTCGCGCACTACCTCGCCGGCCTGTCGTTCGTGTTCGACGGCAGCGCGGACAACCTCCTCCGGGATGCTCGTCAGCGCCGCCGTCTGGCGAACGATCGATTCTTCCGGCGCGCCAACATGTCCTTCCTGGCTGGCCTCTTGCAACACGTAGCGCAGGGCTGCGCGAGCACGCAGCGGCGAAGCGCGGTCGATGCCGAGCCGGCCAGCCAATTCATCAGCGGTCTTGAAACCGAAGCCCCATACATCTGTTGCTAAACGATAGGGATTGCTCTTGACCAACTCAACCGCTTGATCGCCATAAGTCTTGTAGATGCGCACAGCGCGACCCGTACCCACGCCGTGGGATTGCAAAAAGACCATGATGTCGCGCACGGCCTTCTGTTCCTGCCAGCTCTCTCGAATGCGCTGAATGCGGCGCGGTCCGATACCCTTGACTTCTTGCAAGAACGTCGGGCTTTCATCGATGACTTGCAAGGTGCGTTCGCCGAAGACAGCCACAATCTTCTTGGCAAAGTGCGGCCCAATGCCCTTGACCAATCCGGAGCCGAGATATTTCTCGATTCCTTCGACGGTATGTGGCGGCGTGCAGCGCAGCTCCTCGGCCTTGAACTGCTCGCCGTGGGTACGGTCCTGAATCCATTCGCCCTTAGCCTGAATGTATTCGCCGACAACGGCGGACGGTATCTGTCCCACCACTGTCACCAACCCGCGCCGCCCACGCACATGCACGCGCAGCACAGCAAAGCCCGTATCGGGATTGTGAAAGGTCACCCGTTCGATGATGCCGCTCAGGTTCTCGGCCATGGTGGGTATTGTACCGAGATCTGCCACGGCCTCGCCTCCCAGCAGAAAGCGCGCGTTTGTTATTAACGAGTTAACGTGAGTCGAATGTCTGGTTAAGCCGCAGAGGGAGCGGATGGAAATCTCTTCCTGGAATATGCGAAGTTCTTTCTGGGGCTGAAGCGGACTACTGTATCCCTCCCTACGACTATTCACGAGTGGGCCGCAATATCTTCCTGTTTCTGGCGCTTTCTTTAAGTTTTACACAACACGCGGAAACTATCGGTCGAGCCAAGTCCATCCCACGCCATCCCAAACGCTCCTCACTTCTCCGCCGTCTTGTCCTGGTGCCGCAGCACTTTGCCTGCCAGCACGTCGGTGAACTTGCCGTCGTCGATCGCCAGTTGGCCGTTGACGAACAAATAGCGAACACCGGTTGCGTATTGGTGCGGCTTATCGAATGTGGCGGTGTCGCGGAACGTTTTGGGATCGAAGACGACCACGTCGGCGAAATAATCCGCTTTTAAGTAGCCGCGTTGGGGCAAATGCAGGATGTCCGCTGGTAGGCCACTGGCGCTGCGGATAGCATGCTCCAGCGTGATGATCTTGTCCTCGATGGCGTAGCGGCCGATCTTACGTGGGAAACAACCGTAGCTGCGCGGGTGCGGCACGGTATCAGAAGACGGCAGCATCGATGCACCATCGCTGGCCGTGGCCACGAAGGGCTGACGCATAATCAGCCGAACATCCTCTTCGCTCATGCCGAAGATGACAACCTGAGCGCCGCCGTGGCGCTCGATCTCCAGCACGATGTCGGTGGCCGGCTTTTTCTCCCCGGCAGCAATCGCTGCCAAATCTTTGCCTTGCCAGGCCAGCTTCGGCGCGTAACGGGCGATGCGGATGTCTTTGCCGCCCTGGTGCCGCTCAATGCCGCGCTCTACCAGCGGACGCAGACGGGCCAACTGCCCGGCATCATGGAGACGGGCCAGGTAATCCTTTTGGCTGCCTTCGCGGAACGAGGTCGGAATCAGTGTAGCTTTCAGGCTGGTGCTGCTGGCGATGTAGGGATATTGATCGGCACTGACGGCCTGGCCAGACTTGCGAGCTTTGGCGATCAGGGCGATCTCATCGGCAGCCATGCCCCAGGCGCGGCGGCCGGATGCCTTCAAGTGCGAGATGTGGACCGGCAAGCCGGCCTCGCGGCCGATCGTCAACGCCTCGTTGATGGCGCTTAAGACACCCGTGCCCTCATCGCGGATGTGGCTGGCGTAAAAGCCGCCGTGCTTCGCCGCCACCCGCGCCAAGGCAATCAGCTCGTCCGTTTTGGCGTAGGTGCCGGGATTGTAGATTAGGCCGGTAGACAATCCCCAGGCGCCGTCTCTCATCCCTCGATCAACCAGCTCTTCCATCTGCCGCAACTCGTCGGCCGTGGGCGGGCGATTGGCGTTCTTCATTACATGCTCACGCACATTATTGTGGGGCACTTGATGGATAACGTTGGTGCCGATTTGGCCGCTCTCCAAAATCTGAAAATACTTCGCCACATCGACAGGACCAGAGCCGCAGTTGCCAGTCACCACGGTCGTGACACCTTGGTGCAGATAGCAGCGATTGGCGCGCGTGGCCTTGCGCTGGAGCGGATAGTCGCTGTGCGTGTGCAGATCGATGAAACCCGGTGCAACTACCAATCCCTTGGCCTCGATCATGCGCGGACGGCCAGCGACTGTGAAATGGCCCACGGCGGCGATACGCTCGCCGCGGATCGCCACATCTCCCGCGACGCCTGCCGCGCCGCTGCCGTCATACACTACGGCCCCGCGGATAACGACATCGGCCTCAACCGCCGGCCCGGCCGGCACAAGCAGACCCAACAGCAATAGATACAAACCGGACATAATTACCTCAGTGGCAAGGACTAAAGGAGGGACCAAGCTGATTGTACTTGAGGCAAAACCGCTGGGAAAGAGGCTGCCGGAAACCAAAGCATCGATCCATCCCGCACAGCCGGTGCAATCGGAACCGGATTGGTTCTCACCTGTCTGCTTTCCCACAAGAGTCATTGACGAATATATTTTCCAGACGTACTATATTATCAACTTTACGCATCTTCTCCCAATTACCAAACCGGGAGAGAAGAGAGCGCAAGAGGTAGGACCTGTTGCGTGCGAGGAGAAGGTGCGTCCCGAATCGCCCATTTAAATGGTGGGTTCAAAGCCCGTGGCGGGCTTACATGTACCAAGGTTTCTGAGTTCCCTTTCCGTACTGGGAGGCGTTTGACGATGTACAGTGTTGTGTTGATGATGGCCTTGACCAGCGGCGGCGATGTGCCGGCGTGGGGCGGTTGTCGTGGCGGTTGCTACGGCGGCTGCTATGGCTGCTACGGCGGCTGCTATGGTGGCCGTAGGCACGGTTGCTGCGGCTGCTACGGTGGTTGCTACGGCGGCTGCCACGGCTGCCGGGGAGGCTGCTTCGGCGGCCGTAAGCATGGCTGCTGCGGTTGCTACGGCGGCTGCTATGGCTGCTATGGTTGCTACGGCGGCTGCTATGGCGGCTATGGCTGCTTCGGTTGTGCCGGCGGCGTCGGCGGCGCGATCGTCCCGGGCACAATTGTCCCGCCTGTCGCTCCGGCTGCTCCGGCCGCTCCGGCGACCCCCAAGAAGACTACTCTCGAAGATAGCGCTCCGGCTACTTTGATTGTCACCGTTCCGGCCGATGCCCGTCTGAGCATCGATGGTGAGGCCACTACCTCGACGGCGACACAGCGCATCTTTGTTTCTCCGGCCCTGAATTTCGGCCGCGAGTATCACTACACCTTGCAGGCCGAGTTCCAGAAGAACGGCAAGATAGTGACCGTGAGCAAGGAAGTGATGGTCCGAGCCGGCGAGGAGACGCGCGTCACTCTGGATGCCGAAGATTCCGCCGAGATTGCCAGCCGTTAACGCGGATGCGGCTCGTCGAGATGAGAAGGGGGAGTTCGCCCGACTCCCCCTTTTGCTTTTTTCAGCTCTCCCCACCAACCCGCAGCGCAAACAAAGGCATGGCTATGCCCTTGTTTGCGCTGCGGGTTGGTGGGGATTGTTCGTTGACCCCTAAATAACTACGGATGGGACCAATGACTCGGCCATCGTAAGGTCGTCATCGTGAAGTAAACGAAAACGGACGAGGTCATCGATAGCGAAGAGAGGCAGATCAAACTCCTCAGCGATTTCCCACAACTCGGCTCGGTCGGCCATATGATAACCGTCTCGGCTGCAAATCTCGCACAAGACGCCGGCCGGTGCCAGGCCGGCCAACCGAGTGAGATCAACAGCGGCCTCGGTATGTCCCGGTCGACGTAGCACCCCGCCTTCGCGGGCAATCAAGGGAAATACGTGACCGGGCCGCTGGAAATCCTCTGGCTGGCTGAAAGGGTTGAGAATTTCCTGAATGGTAAGCACGCGCTCAGCTGGACTGATGCCTGTTCGGCAGCTGCGATGATCCACCGGCACCGCGAACGCCGTGCTGGCCAGATCGAGATTGGTGCCGATCCGCTCCAACTCCAGCCGGGAAGCAATCACAGGTGCTACCGGGACGCACAGCTGGCCGCACCCCCGGCGAAGCATGAAGTAAATCATCTCGGGAGTGATTTTTTCCGCTGCGGCCAGGAAATCGCCCTCGTTCTCTCGATCTTCTGCATCGAGCACGATAAGGATACGGCCGGCGGCCAAGGCCTGAAGCGCTTCTGGTACAGAGGCAAAGCGGTGAGTCATGAATGGAGCCTCACTGTTGGATCTATTAGACTCCGTCCCAGAACGGGTCTTTGGGGAATTATATTATCATTGAGGGGATGGGGAGATAAAGAAACGTAGAATAATCTATACAACAAAGCAAGTTCTCCGCCGCGCTGCCACTCCGCAACGCGAGTAAAAATGATTTCATCCCTTGCTTGCGCTGCGGGGTAGCAATGCTGCATCTTATCCGCTATTTGCTTTTTCCACTCTGGCAAACTATGCTTTTTGCGGAATTGCAATCTCAACATCGCTTTGATAAACGCCTTGGGTCAGGCTTATCGTCGCCCCCTATGTTAATAGGAATTGTTATGATTAGCGGATACCGGCGTCTGAGCCAGAACCGGCAACAGGTTCGCCTGGAGCTTGAAGCTTTGGAGGCGCGCGATCTCCCCTCGGTTTCCGTATTCAATGTGAGCGTGCCGGGAAATCAACCGCCAGCCACCGTTGCCCTGGACATCCGCGGCACGGGAATAACCTTCGACCAACGAGGGCTTCCGGCATCGCTCCAGGGGAATATCTATGTAGGTGCCCAACCAACAGGCCCGGTTGTCGGCCAATATGAGGAAACCCTTACACCTCTGTTCCTGGGCGGCTTTTTTGTCGGGACACTGGGACAGGCTGCTTTCACTTTCTTCCCTGGACCGGCGGGTGATCTGCCTCTGGCTACAATTCATACTTTTGATCTGTCCCTTATACAAGGGATCGTTCCGACCATCGGAGCGCTGTACGTGAACAGCGCTGGAATGATTACCGGAGCTTCCGGGGCTGCCGCCCATGTGCAAGGCGGGTTTACCAGTTTCAGTCTTCTCGCCTTCGGCCCGCCGTTTGCTTCGAATACCTGGGTGGAATTCACAATGCAGTGACAAACCAACAAGACACCTTACGGGGGCCAATTATGTCTTTAGATCTGGTTGTTAATTCTTCCTCGTCTCCCAACAGAGTTTGGGAGCGAGAAGTTCGTTCCCAAACAGAGTTTGGAAACGAGAACACAGGGAACGAAGAGATGCGGAACGAGTATTTCCCTGCCCCTGAAGACATTCAGCGCGAAATCGCATTGGCTCTGACCAAACATCTCAGTCCTGCCCTGGAGTATTGGAGCACTCGCTATGCTGCGGTGGGTTATCGACAAAATCACTATTATTTGTGGCGCTGGGCCCGTCAAGGTGTCGAAGTCACCATGCTTTCCAGTGTGACCCCGAAGTTGCGCAACGAGGTGTGTGATACCAAAGTCCTTGGCGTCATGCTGGATGTACTGGTAGACGATGTAGCCGACCGCAACGGCAATGAAGCGCTATTAGAATGCCTCCTGAACCTGCCCGTGCGGGACGACCTTCCCGACTTGCACGGCTTCTCTGTAGAAGAACAAGCTTATGCTCAGCTTGTTCTTGAATTATGGCGCGAGATTCATGCCCGCGCCCACTGTTATCCTCGCTATGAAGAATTCGCTGCCGTGCTGCGTTACGATTATATGCAGCTGTTCAACACCATGCGCTACTCGCATCTGCTCAATCGCAACCCGGCTTTGCTCAATGTGGTAGAGCATGATCTTTATTTGCCTCACAACATGCATATGATGGTTTCCGCCACCTTAGATCTTATGTGTTCGCCTTTTTTTGATGCGGCCGAGATCGGCCACGTGCGCGAGGCGGCCTGGCTCGGCCAGTGCATGGGACGAATCGGCAACTTGACCACTACCTGGGAACGCGAGCTGGGCGAGGGCGATTTTACCAGCGGCGTATACGCCCGGGCCCTCATGCAAGGCGATCTGACCCTGGCGCAACTCCGGCAAGTCGATCGTGAAGCCATCCGGGCTGCTATTGTGGAGGGACAACACGAATCTTATTTTCTCGCACGCTGGCAGGAACATCGCCGGGCCATCCTTGCTAAGAGGCCGCAGGTGAAATCCGTCGATCTGAATCAACTCGTCTTCGGACTGCAACGGCTGATTTGCCTGCATATGGGTAGCCGGGGATACAAATAACGGTTTTCTGTTTTCGATTTCCCGAACATTCGAGACCGAAAACGGAAAACGGAAAACGGAAAACCGAAAATGGCCGACCACTTGACCACAGTTGCGATGACCGACGAGGGCTGTGCGTTGCCAAGCAGACTTTGGGAACGCGGAGGAGTTTTGTCCCGTCTGGTCAGGCAGCTGGGCGAGCATTACATCGTTTGGATGATGATTGCCACCCGCCTTTGCGGTTCGACTGGCGGTTTACTGGTGGTCTACTATGTCAATCTGACATTGCGCCTGCCCCACAACGTCCGCCGGCATTTCCACATATTGGCGGGGATTGTGGTGTTGGTAGCGATATCGTTAACTGTGCTGAGCGCATTGTGGGAGACGCGGCACCTGCGGTTGGCGCTGGCCCGTCTTCGCCGCGGCCGGCCGGTAGGGCCGGAACTGGCGGCCCAAGCTGGCCGCGAAGCCGTCGTCTTTCCCGCTCGCCATCACCGTAATGAAGCCTGGCTGGTGCCGTTGTCCACCCTGGTACCGGTGCTCATCATCCTCAAAGAGCTGGACGATGCCTCGTGGACTATTCTGCTCAACATTACTCTGGCGGTCTTCATGGGCATCGCCATGGCGCTCATGACTACCTTTTTTATCATCGATCAGTGTATCCAGCCGGTCATCCGCCATCTCTTGGCCAACGGCCTCGTCATCGATTACCAGACGCTGCCACGAAACCGCCTGCGTTCGCGGCTGAACCTTTGCTTCGTTCTGATCATCCTGACTACGGCGCTAATGATTGGCACTATGGCTCGGCAGCGAGCTGCCGACCTTGTGGATTATCCGGACAACCAGGCCGAGGCCGTCGCCAGCCTGCGCAATCATACCGTTTTCATCACCACTGCGGCCGTTATCGTCGGCATCGTACTCTCGACTGTCTTGGCTCAGTCGGTGGCTTCGCGCGTGGACCGGCTACTCCAGGGAATGCAGCGCGTCGAGCAGGGCAACCTGAGCGAACGTATCCAGGCTACGGGCAATGATGAAATCGACATTCTCACCCGCCAATTCAACGCGATGGTAGAGGAACTGGATCGCAATGCCAAGATCATCCGCGATCTCAACGTCAACCTGGAAAAGAAGGTGCGCTACCGCACCCGCCAGCTCTCCCACAGCCGGCGCCGGCTTCAGCATTCCTATCGCCAGCTGCGCGAACACGATCGGCTCAAGACCGAGTTCTTCTCCAACGTCAGCCACGAGCTGCGCACCCCCCTGACCATGATCCTGTCGCCCGTGCAACAGACCCTGGAAAAGTACGGGGCCCAGCTGCCACCCGCAGTTTCGTACATGCTCAACGTGGTGAACCTCAACGGGCGGCGTCTGCTCGAATTGATCAATCGCTTGCTGGAGTTCTCCAAGCTGGAGGCTGGCCGGCTCAAGCTGACGCCAACAATGGTGGACCTGAATCAGCTAGTCAACAAGCTGGCGATGGCGGCCCAGCCTCTGGCAGCGCAGCGGAAAGTGCAGCTGGAGCTGCACACCGATCCTGCCCTGGCGACGATCTACGCCGATGAGGAAAAACTGGATACCGTTATCAGCAACCTGCTGTCCAACGCCATCAAATTCACCCCTGCGGGAGGGACAATCACCCTCCAGACGGCTCAGGAAGGCGAGCAGGTCCGTGTTTCGGTGCGCGACACAGGCATCGGCATCGCCAAGGCTGATCAGGCCCGTATTTTTGAGCGCTTCGTACAGATCGACGGCTCCGCCTCGCGCGAGTTCCCCGGCACCGGCCTGGGGCTGGCCTTGGCCAAAGAGCTGATCGAGCTGCACCAGGGACGCATTCAGATCGAGAGCGAAGTAGGTCAAGGCTCCCACTTTTGGTTCACCCTTCCAGTGAATCCGGCGAGCAAGGGCTGTCAACCTCCCGGTGAAAATCAATCGGGGCATTCACATGCCCCGCTCACCGACTCGGAGCATTCCATCGCTCTCGCTCCCGATTCGTCGAACTTGAGTCAAAGCGCTTGGCAAGTACGCTTTTCGGATCTAATCACCTGCGAGACGCCCTCGGCTCTGGCTCAGGACACGGCACAGGCCCCAGCGGATGCACCGCTGATTCTGGTTGTGGATGACACGCCGGAGCTGCGGACCCTGGTATGCAGCATCCTCACGCCGCAGTATCGCACTCTGACTGCTTGCGATGGCGCCGAGGGCATCGAACTGGCCCTGCGCGAGCAGCCGGCCCTGATTATCTCCGATGTTATGATGCCGCATGTGGACGGCTATGCCTTTTGCCGGCGCATGAAGTCGGAGCCGGCCACGGCCCTCATCCCATTCGTCATGCTCACGGCCAAAGCCGATCGCACCATGAAAATTGGCGGCCTGGATTGTGGGGCCGACGACTACCTGGTCAAGCCATTCGATGCCGAGGAGCTACGGGCGCGTGTCCGCTCACTGCTCAAACTCCGCCGCCTGCATCTGGAGCTGGATCAGCGTAATGCCGAGTTGCAAACCGCCTTCCGCGATCTGCAAACAGCGCAGGCCCAGCTGGTAAAAATGGCCCATCGCGCCGGCATGACCGAGATCGCTACCGGTGTCTTGCATAACGTGGGCAATGTCCTCAACAGCGTCAACATCTCGCTGACCACTGTGAACAATCGCCTGCACAGGCTGAACTTCGAGGGGCCAGCCAAAGTTGCGGCCCTGCTCCAGGCTCAGGGCGACCAGCTGGTCTCCTTCCTTCAGTCTGATCCCCGCGGCAAAAAGCTGCCGGAGTATTTAACCAAGCTCTCCGAAACCCACCTGGCCGAGCAGCGCCAGATCTTTGAAGAAATGGATTTCTTACGCGACAAACTCCAGGACATTCGCAACATCATCAGCGCCCAGCAGAATTACGCCCGCCGCGTCTCCATCCGCGAAGCCGTCGATCTTCAGGGTTTGGTCCGCGACGTTCTGGTCATGCACTCCCATTCGTTCACCAAGCATCACATCCAGCTAATCCGCGATTTTGAGACGCTGCCCGAAGCGAAGCTGGAACGCTTAAAGCTGGTGCAAGTGCTCGATAACCTGATCAAGAACGCCATCGAGTCGATCAAATCACATACAGGAACAGAGCGTTCCCTAACGGTTCGGATTCGCAGTGTCGGATCGGACCGCGCTCAGATCCTCGTCAGCGACACAGGCCGCGGCATTGAACGCGAGAACCTGCAAAAGATTTTCAACTATGGCTTCACTACCAAGCGTTACGGCAACGGTTTTGGCCTGCACTCGGCCGCCAATGCCATGATGGAGATGGGCGGGACCATTCAAGTGCATAGCGATGGCCCCGGCAAGGGGGCCACCTTCACCATTGAGTTCCCACTTGGGGAAGAAACGAGCGAAACCTCTGACGCGCCCGCAGTACCAGCAAGGGAAGAAGAAATCCTCGCTGGCGCGGCGAGTTAGCGGCAACGGAGCCAGACCATGACCTGTGCCAACCGAATCCTGATTATTGACGACAACAAAGATATCCACACCGACTTCCGCAAGGTGTTCGACGTCGCCAGCCGCAAGGACGACGACCTGGATACCCTGGAACTAGAACTGTTTGGTTCGAATCACGGCCAGTCGGAGATGCGGCGGAACATTCGGCTGGAAGTCGAGATCGATTCGGCTTACCAGGGCGAGGAAGGGATTGCCATGGCCCTGGAGGCTGCCAAACGGGGTCGGCCTTACTACATGGCCTTCGTGGACGTCCGTATGCCGCCCGGCATTGACGGCATCCAGACCATCAAGAAGCTATGGAAACACCTGCCGGGGCTGCCTTGCGTCATCTGCACGGCCTTCTCCGATTACGATTGGAAAGAGATCGCCATTCAGTTGGGCAAATCGGGCAACCTGCTGATCCTGAAAAAGCCATTCGATGCCATCGAGGTCTTGCAGCTGGCCCAATCGATGGCTGAGAAGGTCGAGCTAAGCAAATCGGTCCATCGCTCGCTGGAAATGCTGGAACGCAAGGTGCAGGAGTTGACTCAGACCGAGGAAGAATTGCAGCGCTCTAACCTGGAACTGTTACGGGCCAAGAACGCCCTGGAAGCCCAGGCGGCAGAGTTGGCCCGCAAATCGGAACTGCTCGAAGCTGCCCGAGCGAGCGCCGAGGCAGCCAATCAGGCCAAGAGCCAGTTCCTGGCGACCATGTCTCATGAATTGCGCACGCCGCTCAATGGTGTGCTGGGGATGACTCAACTGCTCTTAAACACGCGTCTGGACACTCAGCAACAACGCTATGCCCGCACGGCCCACAGTTCTGCCGAGGTACTGCTGCACCTCATCAACGACATTCTCGACGTCTCCAAAATTGAAGCCGGCAAACTGGAGTTAGAAACTATTGATTTCGATTTTCGCCATGCCGTCGAAAGTGTGGCGGAACTGGTGGCCCCGCAAGCGCGGCGCAAGGGGCTGGAGCTGGCCTGTTCGATCCAGCCGGACATCCCTCGCCAGCTGCGAGGCGATCCCAGTCGGCTCCAGCAAGTGCTGGCGAACCTGGCCAGCAACGCCGTCAAATTTACAGAGCGAGGCGAGGTGGTCCTCCGCGCCACTCTAGAAGAGCAGAATGAGCAACAGCTGACAGTGCGTTTTACCGTAACCGATACCGGCATCGGCATTGCCCCGGAACGGATGGATCGGCTCTTCCAGTCCTTCTCGCAGGTAGATTCCTCGACCACGCGGCGCTATGGAGGCACCGGCTTGGGGTTGGCCATCTCCAAGCACCTGTGCACTCTGATGGGCGGGCAAATCGGCGTCCAGAGTAAGCCCGGACAGGGTTCGACCTTCTGGTGTACGATGGTCCTGGAGAAATCGCCGCATCAGGAGAGCGAGCATCCTCTGCTCGGGGCGGCGCCCCGGAACGTGCGGGTGCTGGTTGTGGACGATAATGCCACTTGCCGAGAAATTGTGGAGCAACAGTTGCGATCCTGGGGTTTGCGGGCGCAAACTGCCGCCAATGGGCCGGCCGCTCTGGCAGTTTTGCGCACAGCGGCCGACAGGGGGGAACCATTCCAGCTGGCCATTCTCGATTTTCAGATGCCAGGGATGAACGGCGAACAGTTGGCCTTGGCTATCAAGGCCGATGCCGCCCTGGCCCAAACGAAATTATTATTGCTGAGCTATCTGGGCGAGCCGCTGGAAGCCTCGCGTCTGGAAGCGGCCGGCTTCGCGGATTGTCTTACCAAACCGGTCCAGCAGTCGCATCTGTTGGAGATCATTCTTAAAGTCCTGGCTGGCAGCACTCGGAGTGCAGCGCCAGCCTGCCCGGAAGCCCCGCGAGCGCCTTCAGGCGGGCAGAGTGCTCCTCGGCAATCGGGGAAGAAACGTGGACGCATCCTCTTGGCCGAGGACAATGAAGTCAACCAGTTTCTCGTGGCGGAAATCCTCCGCAACGCCAACTTCGTTTGTGATATCGTCGGCAACGGGCAAGAGGCGGTGCAGGCGCTTTTGGAGCGGCCCTATGACCTGGTGTTCATGGATTGCCACATGCCAGAGATGGACGGCTTCCAGGCAACCCAGCTGATTCGAGAGAAGGAACGGGCCGGGCTACTGGCCGGGCAAAGAACAAGCCAGCTCCCCATCATCGCCCTGACGGCCAATGCTTTGGAGGGCGATCAAGAAATCTGCCTCCAGGCCGGGATGACGGATTATCTGAGCAAACCGTTCTACCCAGAACAAGTGGTGCAAAAGGTAGAGGCCCATCTGTCCCAGTTCCCCGCCAGTCCGCAGCGCCAGCAAGGGACCAAGGGAGAGATTGACCCAGAGGCCGCACCATTGAACATAAAGGACTTGCTCCGGCGCTGTCTGGGCAATCCGCAAGTAGCCCAGAAGAGTGTGGCCAAATTCCAGAAACAGCTCTCGGAGGAGCTGCGGCAAATTGAGCAGGTTCTTGCTCTGGGAGAGAGTACCAAGCTCGCGCTTTTGGCCCACAGCCTTAAAGGCGCTGCCGCCAGCCTGTCAGCCGAAGGCCTCCAGGTCGCGGCTGCCCAACTGGAAAAGCACGCCAAGGAAGGCGATCTGGCTGCCGCCCGGTACTGTCTGGCCGATCTGCACGAACAATGCTGGCGCATCCTTCAGTTTGATCTCTGCGAATTAACACCGACCCTGGTAGGGTGATCGATGTAAGGACGAATGAGAAGACTTGTTAGAGCACGCGGCCCGTGTGCCGAAATCTCGGCGCGCGGCCCGCGTGCCCTACAAGTCTTCTCATTCGTCCTGAGGAGATGCGAGCCATGAAGATCTTGTTAGCCAATCCCCACGGCTTCTGTGCTGGCGTGGTCATGGCGGTCAAAAGTCTTGAACGTGCTCTGGAGTTGTTCGGCATGCCGCTCTACGTCTTTCACGAAATTGTCCACAATCGGTACGTAGTCGAAGAGTTCCGCCATAAGGGCGTCTTTTTCGTGGATTCCATCGAGGAAGTGCCGCCGGGGGCCACTCTGATGTACAGTGCGCATGGCGTGGCCCCGGCCATCCGCGAGGCGGCACGCCGGCGCGGGTTACGAACCATCGATGCCACTTGTCCCCTCGTCACCAAGGTCCATTTGCGGGCTGTCCAGCTTGCCCAGCAGGGCTACACTCTCCTCCTCATTGGCCATGCCGGACACGATGAAATTGTCGGCGTCCTCGGCGAAGTTCCCGGCCGTATTCATCTGGTGGAAAAGCCGGAAGACGTGGATCGACTCCCCATCGCTGACACAGCCGCCGTTGCTTATCTCACCCAGACAACACTGAGCAGCGATGATGCCAACCGCATCATCGCTGCGCTGCGGCGTCGTTTTCCGCACATCGTCGCCCCGCCCAAGGAAGATATCTGCTACGCCACCCAGAATCGCCAGGAAGGAGTGCGGACCCTTGCTCGTGAGGCCGATCTGGTGCTGGTAGTCGGCAGCCGCAATAGCTCCAATTCCCTTCGCTTGGCCGAGGTGGCCCGCGAATACGGGGCAGCGGCCTACCTGATTGATGACGTGAACGATATCGATCCGGCCTGGTTCGACGGTGTCGAAACCGTAGTGCTCACGGCTGGAGCCAGCGCCCCGGAATTTTTGGTCTCGGAGTGTCTCGATTGGCTGCAAGAACGCTTCGGCGCCGAAGTCGAAGAACGAACCCTGCGCCGGGAAGAGCTTCTTTTTCCCTTACCGCGCGTCCTGCGCTAAGACCGGGCGGGTAAAAGCGTAGGGCAAGCTGCTAGCTTGCCCTACGCTTTTACCCGCCAGTTCTAAGGATCGGGGCAATTTAGACAATCTCCACAGGCGGCGATTGTGCCGATTGCATCGACTTTTCCATCTCTGACAGGCCGGGCCGACAAGGCAAGGATCACAGTACCGAAAGGCGTTCAGTGCCACTATCCTCCTATTCGATACCGGATGCAGAGGTAGCAAAATCGGAAAAGGACGCCATGAAAGCAAAACTCGGTCAATGGCTGACCCTTGGCTGTTGGCTTGGCCTGCTCATCCAGCCGGCCTGGGCCGACGGCATCGAGCGCGATGGCATCGGCGCCATTCCGATTGGCCGCGGCGGCAACAACGTCGCCAGCTTCGACAATGGCGTCATTATCTATGACAACCCCGCTGGCATGGCCAACGTTCAGGGACAAGGACTGGTCGAGGTGGGCGCCGATGGACTCTTTACCGATCTACATTACAGCAATCCATTGAACGATCATGCCAGCAGCCGTCAAACTCCCTGGGCCTTGCCGTTCTTCTCGTTCATTCAGCGCAGCGAGGACGGCAGGTTCGCCTACGGCATAGGATTATTCGCCCCTGCGGGCTTCGGCACAGACTGGAAAATCAACAGTCCGCTAGTAGGGCTGCAACGCTACAAATCCATCGGCGCCCAAATCGATATTCTGCCGGCGCTGGCCTACCATATTACGGATCGGCTCTCGATCGGCGGCACCATCGGGCCGGGGATCACCTATGCCCAGCTTACCGGTCCTTTCGTCGTCCAGACTGGCGCTCTGCAAGGCACGCCGACCTTGATTAACCTGCACGCCGCTGGCGTCACTGCTGCCTGGTCGGTGGGGCTGCAATATCTCCTGGGCGAGCGGACGACGCTCGGCCTGTCTTACATTGCTCAGACACGCTATAATTTGCATGGCGATGCCGATGTCGAAGTCAAGCAAATTGCTTTCCTGCCGGTCTCGGTCTACAGCCGTTTCAACGCTGATGTCGATGTCACATTTCCGCGTTCGTTATCGGGCGGTATCGTTCATGCCTTTGGCGAACAGATGCAGCACCTCGCCATGCTTCAACTCATGTGGTTTGATTGGTCGGATGCTTTCAATAATATTGGTTTACGCTTAACCAACAGCAGTAACCCGCTTGTCCCGCTCTTGGCCGGACCGTCCATTCAAGATCGTTTTCCTCTGAATTGGTATGATACTATCTCGGTCCGTCTGGGATATGAATATCATCTGGATCCGACTCAGGTATTAAGGTGTGGCTTTATTTATCATCCCAATCCAGTCCCCAATCAGACACTTACGCCTTATATTCCTGCAACTTTAAGGTACGCCGTTTCAGCAGGTTACAGTAAGCAATGGAACAATTGGGGCTTCAACATTGCCTATCAATACACTTTCGGTGCGGAGCAGTCGGTCGATCAGAGTGCCCTGGTTGGGGGAGATTTTAATAATAGCTCCGTGGGCGCCCAGGCGCATTGGCTAAGCCTCAGTCTTATCTATCGTTA
>Ga0209061_1001242_pt1 | contig 44841 bp, 43 predicted proteins | sample Coa_R1_10_FD_187157 | JGI IMG/M metagenome (GOLD analysis project Ga0209061, IMG submission 187157) | Surface soil microbial communities from Centralia Pennsylvania, which are recovering from an underground coalmine fire - Coalmine... | ecosystem: Environmental > Terrestrial > Soil >...
TGCATCGGCCGATTTATCAGCAGACGGCGGCGTATGGGCATTTCGGTCGGCGGGAGGCTGATTTCACTTGGGAGCGCACGGATAAGGCGGAGGTCTTGCGCCAGGCCGCAGGCCTCACCGACGAGCCTCAGGAGCCATAGGAGGCTTCGCGCAACTCAGGACGGGACTCGCGGCGCGCTAGTGCCACCTGGGCACCAAGCGGACCCCGCCGCGGCGATGGGCGCGCTATCAGCCTGACGGCGTTTGCGGCCTTGATGGCGAGGTCTCGACGGCGGCGGCACGCGGGTCTACGGCAGCTCGGCGAAGGCGCCGGCGGCAGCTCAGATGCCGAGCAGCAGACCCACCAGCGCAAGCGCCAGCGCAAGCAGCGCGAGCGCTGCGATCGCGCCCGCCAGCAGCTCCGGCTCGGGAGGTGCGGCCTCCTGCTCAAGGCGTCTCAGCGTCACTCCCAGTACGGCGGGGCTGCCGACGATGAGGTTGCGCCAGGCACCTCGGCGCTCGCCGGCGCGCGCCGCAGCCAGTGTCCCGAGCCCGCGCGCCAGCGCGTCGAGCGCCAACCCCGAGGCGAGCAGCACCTGGCCACCCCGCAGTGCGACGCCGATCGTCAAAAGCAGGGTCTCCGCCGCGAGTGCCGCGCCCAGCGCGATCCCCAGCAGCAGGCCGAAGCGCTGCTGCTGGACGGTCGTCGTCGCGCCAACGCCAGCCGCAGCGACCGTGCGGCGCGGTGGGCGCACGACGCTGCGCGGCCGGACCTGGCCGGCTGGGATGGGCGGAGAGTGCCGCTGTCGGCGATCCAGCTCAGCCAGAAGCGCGTGCTCGAGCTCGGCGGGCTGGCAGGCTAGCTCCTCGGCGTCAAGCTCAATTAGCCCGAGCCCATGTGCCGGCACGAGTTCGCGGCAGAGCGCGCGCTGCTCTTCGCCGAGAGACGCGCACACCACCAGCCGTCGTCGCGGGTAGTAGGCATCTACTGCCAGGCAGTCCTCGATCCCCCCGCCGGGCGGGCGCAGCCACCAGAAGCGGTGTGCGCGCCGCCCGACCTCGCCGAGCGCCGCGTCGCAGGCGTCGAGCGCTCGGGCGAGCGCGACGGTCTCGGTCGTCATCCTCGCCTGACTCTACCCTCAGCAGGCACGATGAATCGCGATCACCAGCCGTCTGCAAACCGGGCCAGAATGGTCGGAGCCGCCGATGAGCGAGCCCCGGCGGGAGTGGCACGGCGAGCGGGCCTGGGGAGCGTTGGTGCGGTGCTGGCAAGGCGAGCGGACCTGGGGAGCGTTGGTGCACTGCTGGCAAGGCGAGCGGACCCGGGGAGCGTTGGCACGGCGCTGGGCCGATGATCGCGCGGGTCGCGCCGCTGACGCGGACCCGGGCGGTGCGTGGGCTCTACGACTACCGCCTCGACGCCGGCGTGGAAGGCGTCGGGATCGGCTCACTGCTGCGCGTGCGCTTCGGGCGCCGACGCGAGCTGGCGGTGGTGGTGGAGCTTGCGGAGCGCTCGCAGCTTGCCGACGAGCGGCTCCTGAGGCCCGAGGCGATCCTGTCGATCTCGCTGCCGCCGGAGCTGGTCGAGCTCGCCCGCTGGATGGCGTCCGAGTACTGCTCGACGCTTGCCCGGTGCCTTGCGCTGATGTTGCCACCGGGCGCAGGCGAGGAGCGCGAGCCGCGGCCGGTGCTGATCGCGGAGCTGACGCAGGCCGGGGCGGAGTTGTTGCACGCCGCCGTCGACGGCTCCGGCGGCGGCGCCCGTCGAGCGTCCGCGGGCCACGCTCCTGAACGAGCGCATGCCGACGGGATACCCGGGCCGCGGCTGACTTCCCAGCAGCGGCGGCTGCTCGGTGAGCTCGCGCGCGGCGGGCCGCTTCCGGCAGCGCCCCTGGGTACGCCGGCGCTAAGACGGCTTGAGCGGCGCGGGCTTGTGCGGATCGTCGAGCGCGCCCGACGACGGCAACTGGCGCTTTACCGAATTGGCATGCGCTTGCCGAGACCGCCCGCGCTTACCGCTGCGCAGCGGACGGCGCTCGCGCCGATCCTGCGCGCGCTGGCGACCGGGACGGCGGAGCGGTTCCTGCTACATGGGGTGACGGGCTCGGGAAAGACCGAGGTCTACCTGCGGGCGGCCGGGGAGGCGCTTGCCCGCGGGCGCACCGCGATCGTGCTCGTGCCCGAGATCGCGCTGACGCCGCAGGTCCTCTCGCGCTTTCACGAGCGCCTGGGCGATCTTGTCGCCGTGCTGCACTCGGGGTTGTCGGACGCCGAGCGCGCGCAGGAGTGGCGTCGGCTCAGAAGCGGCGAGGCGAGGGTCTGCGTGGGGGCGCGCTCGGCTGTGCTGGCGCCGCTTCAGCGGCTGGGGCTGGTGGTGGTAGATGAGGAGCACGAGAGCTCCTACAAGCATGAGGGCGACCCTCGCTACGACGCCCGCACGCTCGCCTCATATCGCGCGCAGCGCTGCGGCGCGGTGCTGCTACTCGGATCCGCGACGCCCCGACCGGAGAGCTACCACGCAGCCCATCGGTTGCGGCTGGCCGAGCGCGTCGACGATCGCCCGCTGCCGACGGTCGAGATTCTCGACATGCGCGGGGTGCACGGGCCGCTGCATCCGGAGGCGCGCGCAGCGTTGGCGGAGCTGCGGCGCACCGCCGGCAAGGCGATCGTGCTGCTCAACCGGCGTGGCTGGTCAAACTTCCTCTCCTGCCGCACCTGCGGGCACGTGTGGATGTGTCGCAACTGCGAGGTGGCGCTGGTGCTACACCGCGCCGCGGGCGAGCTTGCCTGCCACCACTGCGGCCACCGCGAGGCGGTCCCCGGACGTTGCCCATCCTGCCTCTCGATCTCGGTTGCCCGCCACGGCGCTGGCACTGAGCGACTGGAGCACGAGCTGCGCCAAGCGCTGGGCGACGATGGGTTCTCGGTGCTGCGGCTTGACGCCGATGCGCCCCCTCGGCAGCGCGCGCGCACGTTGGAGCGCTTCCAGGCGGCGCGCGCCGGCGTGCTTGTCGGCACCCAGATGGTGGCGAAAGGACATGATTTCCCGGACGTGGCGCTGGGGCTCGTGCTCGATGCGGAGCAGACGCTGCGCTTTCCTGACTTCCGCGCTGAGGAGCGGACATTTGCGCTGATCTGCCAGCTTGCCGGGCGCACCGGCCGCGGACGTGCTGGGGACCGTGGCCGCGTGCTGGTGCAGACGCTTGCTCCCGAGGCGCGCTCCATCGTGCTTGCCGCTCGCCACGACTCGGATGCGTTCCTGGCCGAGGAGCTCGAGCGCCGCAGGGCGCTTTCCTACCCGCCGTTCTCCACCCTGATTCGCGTCATCTGCGCGGCCCGGGAGATCGACGCCGCGTTTGCTGCCGCCGCGGCTCTGCGTCGGGCGATCGACCCGCCCGAGGCGGTGGTGCTCGGGCCAGCGCGGCTATTTGCGCTGCGCGGACGCGCCCGCGCGCAGCTCGTGATCAAGGCCGGTCAGCGGCGTGCGGCGATCGATGCCGTCGGCGGAGCCGTCGATGCCCTCGCGAGCTCCCGTGAAGCACGCGGCGTGTCGATCTCGGTCGACGTCGATCCCCAGTGAGCGTGGCTCCAGGGCGACGGCCACTGCGCACGCCGGAACCGCCTGGACGCCCGCCTGACCTTGCGAAGCGCCTCCTGACCCGCATCGAGGTGCGCCTTTGATCCAGCTGAAGCAAGCCTGCCCCTTCCTGACTCCGCTGACACGACGCGGGATCGGCTGAGCTGGGGCAGCCCGGCGGGGTTCAGCTGGGCGCGGCGTAGACTGCGGGGCGATGGCCGAGGAAGCCCAGGAGCTTGAAGAGCAGCTCGAGGATCAGGAGCAGGAGCTCGATCCCGAGGTCGCCGCGCGGCGCGATGCGGCGCTTGCGCACGTACGCAAGTTCGGCGACCCGGTACTGCGCGCGCGTGCGCGTCCGGTCGAGCGCTTTGACGAGGCGCTGCGCGCCGAGGTCGCGTGGATGGCGCAGGTCATGAACGACGCGCTCGGGATCGGACTGGCGGCGACGCAGCTGGGGGCGCTGCGGCGCGTGCTGGTCTACCGGGTGCAGCAGCAGGCGCCCGTGCAAGCGCTGGTCAATCCGGTGATCGAGTGGAGCAGCTCCGCGCAGGAGACGCTCGAGGAGGGATGCCTCAGCCTGCCGCGCGTCGCCGTCGACGTCGAGCGCCCGATCTACGTGCGCGTGCGTGGCTTCGACGAGCGCGGGGAGCCGATTGCGATCGAGGCCTCCGGCTTGGAGGCGCGCGTGATCCAGCACGAGATCGACCACCTCGACGGTGTGCTCATCCTCGACCGCACCAGCCGCGAGCAGCGCAAGCAGGCGCTGCGGCTGCTGCGCGAGGCCGAGCGGGCGGCATAGGCGCGCTCGCGCTCGGGGCGGCGCGGTGCGCACCGTCTACCTCGGCACCTCGGAGTTCGCCGTCACGGTCTTGCACAAGCTGGCCGCGAGCTCCCACCGGCCAGCTTTGGTGATCAGCCGCCCCGACCGCCCGCGCGGGCGTGGGCGGCGGCTTGGATCGCCGCCGGTCGCCGAGGCCGCCCGCCAGCTGGGACTCAAGCTGGCGCAGCCCGAATCGCTCGATGACCCTGTCGCGCTCAGGCTGATCGCCGCTGCTGCCCCCGAGGTGATCTGCGTGTGCGCGTTCGGCGCAATGATCCGCGAGCCACTGCTGTCCTCCTACGAGCTTTTGAACGTGCACCCCTCGCTGCTGCCGCGGTGGCGAGGCGCGGCGCCGATCGAACGGGCGCTGATGGCGGGTGACGAGCGCACCGGCGTCTCGATCATGCGCGTGTGCGCGCAGCTCGACGCGGGACCCGTGTGCTTGCAGGAGGCGGTGGAGGTTGCCCCGGACGAGACCTACGGCTCGCTGGCGGCGAGGTTGGCGGAGCTCGGCGGAAGGCTGCTCGTGCGCGCGCTCGAGGAGCGTCCCCCCTGTCGCGAGCAGGATGAGACGAGGGTCACCTACGCCGAGAAGATCACCGCCCGCGACCGCCTCCTCGACCCGGCTCGGAGCGCCCGCGAGCTGGAGCGCGTCGTGCGCGCACTGCACCCGCACGTGGGCGCCTTCATCGAGATCGCCGGCGAGCGGCTCGGCGTGCGTGCGGCGCGAGCGCTCCCGGGCGGGCCGGCCGCCGGCGAGCTCTCATTGGAGTCGGGACGGCCGATCTTCGGCTGCGCCGACGGCGCGCTTGAGCTGCTGGTCGTGCATCCCCCGGGTCGGCGCGTGATGAGCGGCGAGGAGTACGTCCGCGGGCGCCTTAGCCGCGCTCGATTGGGTCGGCGCGACGACTGACCGCACGCATTCACGCTGCGCCACCCGCGCCTAGGCGAGCGCCAGCGCCCCCGCAAACCGCTCGAGCGCCGGCCGTGTCGCCTCGCGCCAGGCCGGCACGAGGTCTAGTCGCAGACGGCGGTCGAGGACATCATCGGGGCACAGCGCGCCCTCCCGCTCGACCGCTGCGAGCAGCTCGACCGCGAGCACGGGCACGCCTGGGACGAGCGGCGCGAGCAGCTCGGGGCGGTCGTCGGCCCGCGCGACGATCTCGGCCGCCTCCGTTCCAAAGCGCCGCCACAGCCGCTCCGGGATGTTCCGAGGGCGCGCCACGCCAGGGGTCGGCGCGCCGACCAGCGGCAGGCGGTCGGTGACGCACCCGCCGGCCCGCACGTGCCGCCGGGCGGCGAGTCGGTCGACCACGTCCTGGGCCATCCGCCGGTAGGTCGTGAGCTTGCCGCCGACGACCGTGATCACCCCACTGGTGGGATCCTCGAGCACGGCGTGGCGGCGTGAGAGATCGGCCGTCTCGGCCGGCTGCTCGCCAGCGGTGGGGGGCTCGAGCAGCGGTCGCAGCCCGGCAAAGCGCCCGATCACCTCGCGCCCGGCGAGCGGCTGCCCCAGGGCAAGCGACACCGTCTCCCGCAGGAAGCGCTCATCGGAGGGCTCGACGGCGGGCGCCTCGGTGACCACCGGAGCCTCGTGCGGGGTGTCGGTGACCCCGACCAGGACGTAGCCGTCGGGACGCGGGATCATGAAGCAGTATCGTCCGAAGTGGCCGGGAACCTGGACGTTTACAGCCGCGCGGGGGTGGCCGAGCGCCCCCGCCTCGACGATCAGATGGGCGCCGCGGCTGGGACGCAGGCGCAAGCCACCCACCAGCCTTCCGGCCCACACCCCGGTTGCGTTGACGAGGTGCCGCGCACGCACCTCGAGCGCCTCGCCGGTGAGCACCTCGACGGCACGCGCCCCACCCGCGTGGAGCTCGAGCGCCTCGCAGTAAGTGCAGATCAGCGCCCCGCACGCGGCTGCCGTTCGCGCCAGCGCCACCACCAACCGGGCGTCGTCCTCCAGCTGGCCGTCCCAGGAGAGGATCGCGCCTCGCAGGCCCGGCTCGGCGAGCGCCGGCGCCCACAGCCGCGCCTCGGCGGCCGAGACGCGACGCGCGCTCGGCAGCCGTCTGCGGCTCGTGCCGGCCAGCGCCCGCATCGCGTCGCCGAGCCTGAAGCCGAGCTCGCGGCCCGCGGCGGCAGGCGGGGGGAAGCGCCCGTACACCGGCGTCAGCTGCGGTAGCGCCCGCACCAGGTGTGGGGCGGTGCGATCGGCGAGGATCGCGCGCTCCCGCGCGCACTCCCAGGCGAGGGCGAAGTCGAGCTTGGTGAGGTAGCGCAGGCCGCCGTGTGCCAGCTTGGAGGAGAAGCGGCTCGTGCCGTTGGCGAGGTCCCGGCGCTCGAGCAGCGCCACGCTCAACCCCCGGCTCGCAGCGTCGAGCGCCACGCCCGCGCCGGTCGCCCCACCGCCGACGACCAGGACGTCGACGATCTTGCCATCGGCGAGCTCTGACAGCGCTCGCTCGCGCCGCGTCGCGGAGAGGAACGTGTCCGGCCCGCGGGGAGCCGAGCTCACGGTCGCCCTGCTCCGCCCGCTTCTGCGGGCGGCTCCCCGCAGGGTGATGCGGTTGAGGCTGCTCATGGGACCAGCACGCCCGGGTTGAGGATGCCCTCCGGGTCGAGCGTCGCCTTCACCGCGCGGAGCAGCTCCACGCCGAGCGGGCCGAGCTCGCGCGCGTAGTAGGCCCGGTGGTCGCGGCCCACGCCGTGGTGGTGGCTGATCGTGGCGCCGCAGGCGAGGATCGCCTCGCTCGCTGCGCGCTTCGCCTCATACCACTGTGCGATCGGGTCCTCCGCCGCCGCCGCGACGACCGTGAAGTAAAGCGAGGCGCCTGAGCGGTAGACGTGCGAGACGTGGCAGAGCACAAGCGGCGGGGTGCCCCGCGCGGCAAGGGTGCTGCGCAGCGCCTCCGCGACATGCTCGTAGGTCGGCTCGAGCGCAGACCAGAAGCAGGCCGTCTCAAGCGTCTCCACCAGCGCGCCCTCGTCGAGCAGCGCATCGCGCAGATACGGTGCGCGGTAGCGCGCAGCGGCCCAGCGGGCGCCGGCGGCTGGGGCGGGCTGCCCTCCCAGCCCGCTGATCACGGCCGCAGCCTGCTTGCGTCTGCGACGCACCTCCGGCAGGGAGCCCTCGTAGCCGGCAATCACAAGCGCGCCGCCGGCTCCGCCGGCGCGCTCGCCACCCTCGGCTGTCCCCGCCGCGGGCCGGCGGCCGCGCCGGCGCCGGGCTCCGCTGCTCTCCCTTCCGCCGATGGCGGCGAGCTCGACTGCGGTCTCGGCCTCGTCGGAGAGGCGCAGCACCGCCGGGCATGGCCCATCTTGGGCCAGGCGCCGGAGGGCTTCGAGCCCGTGTGCAAAGGAGGGGAGCCGCCAGCCCTCGTACACGCGGCGCTCGGGCAGTGGGCTGATCTCGACCCGCAGCGCGGTAATCACGCCGAGCGCGCCCTCGCAACCAAGCGCCAGCTGGCGCAGGTCGGGGCCGGCGGCCGAGCGTGGGGCTCTGCCCAGCTGCAGGGTGCCGCGCGGGGTTGCCAAGCGCACGGCCAGCACACGCTCGTCGAAGCGCCCGTAGCCGGCGGAGGCCTGGCCGCTTGAACGGGCGGCGGCAAAGCCGCCGAGGGTCGCGTACTCGAACGACTGCGGGTAGTGGCCGAGCGTGTAGCCGCGCTCGCCCAGCAGCGCCTCCGCCTGCGGGCCCTGCAACCCGGGCTCGAGCGTAGCGGTGCGGGAGCGCTCGTCGAGGTCGAGCAGCCGGTCGAGTCGTCGCAGGTCTAGCGCGATCTTTGCGACATACGGGGAGGCGTCCGGCTCTAGCCCGCCGACCACCGAGGTGCCGCCGCCAAACGGCACCACCGCAATCCGGGCGTGCGCGCAGAGCTCAAGCACAGCCTGCACCTGACCATGGTCGGCGGGCAGTAGCACCGCATCAGGCGCGCTGGCGATGTCGCCTCGGCGCATGCGCAGCAGATCGGGAGTGGATCTGCCGAGCGCATGGGCCAGGCGGCACCTCGCATCGCGTCGTACATACGGCGCCCCGAGCAGCTCTTCGAACTGCGTCGCTAGCCGCTCGCCCAGGCGCGAGGCCTCCAGCCGCACGCGCTCCCGCGGAACCGGCGGCGACGGCTGGCGCAGGCCGAGCACAGCTCGCGCCAGCTTCGCGATCCGCGGGTCCAGCGAGGCGGCCTGCGCCGGATCGCCCCACCCCGACCAGCGCAGCTCCCGGCGCGGCGGCGCGCTGGCCGTGGTCGCAGCGTCGCGCGGAAGCTGAAACACAGAAACAAATTATGTCACTTCGCCTGGGGGCGCAGGTAGGCGTCCACCATGCGTCCGAGCTCGCGCTGCGCTCGCTCCCGCTCCGTCGGGCTCTGGCCGCTCGCGGCGAAGGTGCTCCCGCGCGCGGCGGTCTCGATTGCCGCTGCGAGCTGATCGGGGTCGCCCGGGCGCGCCTCCCCCGCCCGCTGCGCAGCTGCGATCTCGCTGGCCAGCTGCCTTCGCGCCAGCGCCTGAAAGCGCCCCGGCGCGCCGATCAAGTAGGGGATGAGCGTCTCCGGCTCGAGCTCGAGCAACCGCACGAACAGCGGATCGGAGCCGAGCCGCTGCACTCCGGCCAGCAGCATCTCCACCACCCGCCGCCGGCCGGGCGGCAGCGTCGCGACCGCACGCTCGGCCTCCGCCAGCAGCTTGCCAAACTCGCGCATCATCAGCGCCCGCACGAGCTGACCGCCGTCGGCGTAGCGACGGTAGACGGTGATCCGGCTCAGACCCGCCCGCCGCGCGACCTCGGTCACAGTCGCCCGTCGTAGGCCGAAGTCCAGGACCGTGCTGCGCGCGGCGTCAAGGATCCGATCGCTTTCGGCCTGCAACTCGCCACGAGCATGCCACACCGGGCGGGCTGGAGCGGGCTTTAGCTCTCGTCGCTGCTAGCTTGACGGCATGGCTGCGATCGGCGTCTCGATCCCTCGCCGCGACTCCGAGTCGAAGGTCCGCGGGCGCACTCGCTACGCGGCCGACTTCCCCATCCCAGGGCTGCTGCATGCCCGCCTGGTGCTCTCGCATGAGGCGCACGCGCGGATCGCGCGGATCGACGCGAGCGCCGCGCTCAAGCTGCCGGGCGTCGTCGCCGTGCTGCGCGCGGCGGACCTGCCGATCTCCCCTGGCGCCGGCCGCGCATACGAGCCGCTCGCGCGGGAGGAAGTGGTGTGGGCCGGCCAGCCGTTGGCGCTGGTCGTGGCGGAGAGCGAGGCGGCGGCCGAGGACGGCGCCGAGCTGGTGGCCGTTGAGCTCGAACCGCTCGAGCCGGTGCTGGATCTGGAGGCGGCGGCCCGTCCCGGCGCTCCGCGAGCGCGGCTCGTGCGCCATGAACCCGGCGAAGGGGCGGACCTATCCGATGCCCATGCGGCCGTCGCCTCGGAGGAGGCGCTCGGCGAGGAGGAGCGCTCGGAGAACGTGCTCGGCTCGGCCAGGCTCCACAGCGGCGACGTTGAGCGCGCGCTGGCGGCGAGCGCGGTTCGCGTCGGCGGTCGCTTCGAGACGCCCTGGATCTATCAGGGATATCTCGAGCCCCAAAGCGCGACCGCCTGGCTCGAGGGCGGCGAGGAGCTGATCGTGCAGAGCTCGACGCAGGCGCCATTTGCCACGCGGGACACGCTCGCGCGCCTTCTCGGCCTGCCGGCCGACCGCATCCGTGTCAGGCCTGCTGCGCTGGGTGGCGCGTTCGGGGGCAAGATGCTGCTGGTCGAGCCGCTGGCGGCGGGTGCGGCGCTGGCGCTGCGCCGGCCGGTGCGGCTGGTGATGACCCGCGGCGAGGACATGGCTGCGGCCAACCCTGCCCCTGCGGAGATCGCCCAGCTCGAGATCGGCGCGGACGCCGACGGGCAGCTGACCGCGGTCCGGGCGCGCGTGCTGATCGACCGCGGCGCGACCGAGGACTTCGGCATCGAGTCGATCGCCGCGCTGCTCAGCGCCGGCCCCTATCGGTGGCGCGCGCACGAGCTGACCGCCATCGGCGTGCAGACCAACCGCGTGACCTTCGGCGCCTACCGCGCTCCGGGGGCTGCGCCCGCGGCGTTCGCGATCGAGTCGCTGCTCGACGAGCTGGCCGAGCGGCTCGGCTGGGATCCGCTCGAGCTGCGGCTTCGTAACGTGCTCGGCGAGGGCGAGCGGGATGTCGCTGGACGGCCGTTGCCCGCGTTTGGCGCCCGAGCCTGTCTGGAGCGCCTGCGCGAGCATCGGCTGTGGCGGGAGCGTGGTGCCCTGCCCGAGGATGAGGGGGTGGGCGTCGCGCTCGGCTGGTGGCCCGGAGGGTATGAGCCGGCTGCGGCCGCCTGCCGCCTCGACGCCGACGGACGGCTGACGGTGATCACCGGCACCGCCGACATGACCGGCGTCGAGACCGCCTTTGCGCAGGTGGCGGCCGAGGCGTTCGGCGTCGATCCCGGACGGGTGCGAGTGGTTGCGGCCGATACCGCCAGCGCCCCATACGCCCCGACCAGCGGCGGCAGCAAGATCACCTACACCGTTGGCCGCGCGGTGCAGCGCGCGGCCGCCGAGGCGCGCGAGCGCCTGCTCGAGGCCGCCGCCGCCGAGCTCGAGATCGCCCCCGAGGACCTGGAGCTGGTTGATGGGCGGATCCAGCCGGTTGGCGCGCCGGCTAAGGCGGTCGCGATCGAGCAGCTGGCGGCGCGCGTGCTGCGCTTCGGAAGCCCCCATCCGCCCGTGGAGGGGCACGGGCGCGTCTCTCAGCCGCAGGCGCCACAGGCGGCCGCGCATCTCTGCCGGGTGCGGGTCGATCGTGAGACCGGCGCGGTGCGCGTGATCGAGCATGTCGTTGCCCAGGACGTTGGCCGCGCGCTCAACCCGGCGCTGGTCGAGGGGCAGATGCGGGGCGGCGCCGCCCAAGGAATTGGTTGGGCGCTGCTCGAGGAGCTGTGCCACGACGAGCAGGGGCAGCTGCAGACGGGGACGCTGGTCGACTACGGGATACCCAGCGCCGGCATGGTTCCCCCGATCCAGACGGAGATCGTCGAGGTGCCGACGCCGGAGGGCCCGTACGGGGCCAAGGGGGTGGGAGAGGCGCCGGTGGTCGCCGTGGCCGGTGCGGTTGCGAACGCGCTCGCCGCAGCTGCCGGCGTTCGCCTACGGCGGCTCCCGATGACGCCCGAGCGGGTGTGGCGCGCGCTGCAGGCGGGCTGAGCCGGCGGCGCTGCAAGAGGGACATGGCGCGGGGCTCGGCGGTGAGCGTGGCGACGAAGAGCCCCACGGAGCGGGCGGCGATGGGGAGCAGCTCCGCGAGCAGGGCGGCGCGCCCGTCGCCCGACGTCGCGCCGGCGCGGGCATGCGCATACCGCGTGATCCGCCGCGTGTTCGAGCGAGGGGCGTTCGCCGACCGAGCGCTGCAGGCCGAGGCGAGGGCGCTGGAGCGGCGCGACCGGGCGCTGGCAACGGCACTTGCCTACGGCACCGTCCAGCGCCGCGCGACGCTCGACCATGTCCTCACCCTGTTGTGCTCGCGCCCGCTGCAGCGGCTCGACCCGCCGTTGCTCGCTGCCTTGCGCCTGGGCCTCTACCAGCTGCTCTACCTCGATGGGGTCGCGGAGCACGCAGCTGTCGATGACGCGGTAAAGCTCGCCAAGCGCGAGACGCGCGCCGGCGCGCAGCTCGTCAACGCCGTGCTGCGGCGCGCCGTCCGCGAGGGGAGGGCGCTCGTTGCGGCGCTCGACGACGAGACCCCGGCGCAGGCGGCGATCGCCCACTCCGCGCCCGCGTGGCTCGCCGAGCTGTGGTTTGCGGAGCTTGGCCCCACGCGGGCGCGCTCGCTGCTCGCAGCGATCAACCGCCCCGCGGAGGCCGCGCTGCGCGTCAACACGCTACGCCTGCAGCCGCCGGCCCTGCGCGCCGCGCTACCGGTGCAAGCGCGTCCTGCGGGTCCGGAGCTGCCCGAGGGCCTGGTGCTCGGCGAGCCCTTCGATGCGCATGGGTCGGAGCTCTTCGCCCGCGGCGCGATCATGCCGCAGGCGCGCGCATCGATGCTGGTCGGTCGGCTGCTTGACCCCAAGTCCGGCGAGCGCGTGCTCGACCTGTGCGCCGCCCCCGGCGCCAAGACGACGCACCTTGCCGCGCTGATGGAAGCGCACGGCGAGCTTGTCGCGGTCGAGCGTCACCCCGGTCGCGCGGCAGCGCTCGAGCGCACATGCGCGCGCATGGGCGCCGCCAACGTGCGGGTGCTGGTGGCCGACGCCGAGCGGCTGCTCGCCGGAGCTTTTGCGCTTGCGCCGGGGAGCTTTGACCGCGTGCTGCTCGACCCGCCCTGCAGCGGTCTCGGAACCCTGCAGTCACGCCCTGATCTGCGCTGGCGCATGAGCGCCGAGCGGATGGTGCGGCTTGCGGCGCTGCAGGCGCGCCTGCTGGCGCTGGCGGCTGAGCTGACGGCTCCGGGCGGGACGCTCGTCTACTCGGTCTGCACGATCTCCGCGCGCGAGGGAGAGCGAGTGATCGAATCGTTGCTCGAGCGGCGGCCGGAGTTCGAGGTCGACGATCTGCGCGCGCTGCATCCGCGGTGGGGCTCGGAGCGCGGCGGGCCGCACCTGCAGCTGCTGCCCGACCGCGACGGCACCGACGGCTTCTTTATCGCGCGGTTGCGGCGGGTGCGTTGAGCTGCGCTGCCGCCGGTTGCGGCGGATGTGTTGAGCCGGGCTGCCGCCGGTTGCGGCGGATGCGTTGAGCCGGGCTGCCGCCGCGGTGATCGCGGGTGCCGAGCTCCATGGGTCGGGCTGAGGCCGTGGCGCGGATCGATCTGCCTGCAGCGGGCCGAAGCTGTGGACGGCGCCGCGGGGTTGCCGTCCCAGCCGACGGGTAGGCTACTGCTCAACTCGTGCCCGAGGAAGCGATCAAGCTCGGCCCTGCCTGCCCTGGCTGCGGCGAGCCCTGGCTGCGGCCGACGGCCCTGGCCGGACGCTACCGCTGCCTCTACTGCCTGCGCCGCTACGAGCTTGTCTCCGTCTGCCCGAACTGTGGCGAGCACTCGACGATCGTGAGGATGTCAAGCACCGCGATCGTCGAGTGCAACCACTGCCGTGGCAGCATGCTGAGGCTCGTGTGAGTGGGGTGCCGCGGCCTTTGCCGGAGGCGCGTGCGCGGCTGCTGAGAAGCCGCCAAGTCGTGCCCTCGATCCTCTCGGCGGACTTCGCGAAGCTCGGCCTTGAGGTCGAAGGGATCCTCGCTGCGGGGGCGCGCGTGATCCATGTCGATGTGATGGACGGGCACTTCGTGCCGCCGATCAGCTTCGGGCCGGTGGCCGTCCGCGCGATCGCCGAGCAGGTGCATGAGGCGGGCGGCATCGTCGACGTGCATCTGATGATCGAACGACCCGAGCGCCACGTCGAGGAGCTTGCGGACGCCGGCGCAGACAACATCACGGTCCACTTCGAGGCAACTCCCCATGTGCACCGGGCCGTCGCCCTGGTGCGGGAGACGGGTTGCAGCGCAGGCGTCGCGCTCTGTCCGGCCACGCCGACCGGCGCCCTGCGCGAGCTGGCCGAGGGGGCGATCGATGTGGCGCTGTGCATGAGCGTCAACCCCGGCTGGGGCAACCAGGAGCTGATTCCGTCCTCCTACGGCAAGCTCAGGCGGCTGCGCGCGGAGCTGCCGGCGCGCGTGGCCCTCGAGGTTGACGGCGGCGTACACGAGCAGACCGCTGCGCAGTGCGCTGACGCCGGCGCGAACTTGCTCGTGGCCGGCTCGGGCGTCTTCGGCGCGCCCGACCCGGCGGCGGCGTTCAGGCGGCTGCGGGAGCTCCTGTGAAGGCAGAGAGCAGGCCGCGGCGCCGGCTCTGTCGTCTTCGCGTCCCCGCGAGGCGATCCCCCGCGCGGATCGTTGCCATGGCGCTGAGCGCTCTTTAGCGTCGCGTGAGCAATCATCGCTGGCCTTGCACCGGCTGCCGTTTGAACTAAGCTTTAGGCATGCGTTCGCGTCGTCGTGCAGGGGCTGCTCTGTCGGCTGGAGCGGTGTCGGTGGTTCTTGCGCTGGCCGGCTGCGGCGGGTCGAGCGGACCACCCAAGGTGAGCCCGCAAGCCTATGTGACATCCGTGTGCAAGGCGGTCGGACCGCTTGAGAGCGACCTCAAGACGCGAGTCGGCAAGCTTCAGTCGAGCCTCGGCGCGGTGAAGAACGCAAGCCAGGGGAAGGCGCTGCTGCAGAGCTTCCTCGGCTCGATCTCGAGCGACACGGGCAACGCCCTCAAGCAGGTCAAGTCCGCCGGCGTGCCCAACGTGCCCAACGGCAAGAGGATCTCGACCCAGCTCGTGCAGGTGTTCGAGCGGCTGGACGGCGCGATCAAGTCGGCCCAGAAGGAGGCCGCGTCGCTGCCGACGAGCAGCCCGTCCGCGTTCGAGGCGGGAGCGGCCAAGCTCGGCTCCTCGATCCAGTCCTCGGTTGGCGGCATCACCTCGGGGCTCTCGACGCTGAAGAGCCCGCAGCTTGAGAAGGCTGCCGCCAAGAGCGCAGCCTGTCGGGCGCTCGGCGCCTAGCGGAGGAGGAGCGCTCGAGGCCTGAGGAGGCGATCCTCGGGCGCGCTTTGGCGGCCTGAGGCGAGCCTCACCGCCGCGCCGGCGCCGACCGATGGGAGCCGGCGAAGCCGCGCCGGTAGACGGCGTAGAGCAGCGCTGCAAGCAGCATCGCCGCCAGGCAATAGCCCATCTCCACGCGCTCGACCTCGCTGGCGAGGGTCCGCAGCGCGACGAAGCAGACAAACGCCGCTGCGGCGAGCAGCCAGCACAGCGACGCGGCGCGCGCCCGGCCGCGCGCCAACAGCGCCTGGTTGAGGGTGCCGGAGGCGAGGTGGAAGCCCATCCCCACGCCAACCAGCGCGAGCCCCAGCCGCCCATAGGTGTAGCCGTGCGAGCCCAGCAGCGCGCGCATCACCTGCGGGCCGATCGCCAGCAGCCCGAGCGTAACGGCGGCTGCGAAGGCGGTGATCGCCAGCACCGTGCCCCGCACCGCTCGCGCGAACTCAGCTGCGCTCGCACGCGCCTCGAGGCCGGTGAGGTGGGGGAGGATCGAGGTCTGGATCGCCTGAAACAGCTGGAGCGGCGCGCGCACGATCAGCAGCACGTTGAAGACGAAGCCCGTCAGCCCGGAGACCAGGTCGAATCCCGAGCCGGCGGCGACAACCAGCACGCCTGCGTTCATCAGCGTCTGCTCGGAGAGCATAATCGCGACTACCGAGAAGGCGAAGTACGAGCCGTGGCGCAGCGACAGGTCGGTGACCGCCTCCTCCAGCTGGCCGTGGGCGGGGCCCTCGCCAGCCGCGTCGAGCACTTCGGCGAGCGGCGAGCCGCCCTCGCGCAGGTGCGAGAAGGCGAACGGGATCACGCACAGCGACACGAACGGGGCAACCGCCATGCCGCTGGCGACGGCGCCGAGCCCCGAGCCGACACCCGCCATCACCGCGAGAGCGAGCAGGAACCTGCTCGTTGACTCCAGGAACACGAGCCCTCCGTAGAGCGCGAAGCGCCTGTGGCCGGCGAGCCAGCCGCGCGCGAAGTAACTCGCCGCATACGCGAGCACGCCGATCACCAGCACCCAGTACAGCGCTTCCGAGCCGTCGAACAGGCGGCGCTCGATGGTGCTCCGCAGGGCCAGCGCGGCGGCCAGGAAGCAGGCGGCGAAGGACCCCTGGATGATGGCGGGAGTGCGCAGCACGCGTCCGCCTGCCCCGCGGGCCAGCCGGTCGGCGATCGTGCGCGACAGCAGCTGTTCGACCGGTCGGTAGATGACCGACAGGATCACGTACATGATCGACCAACAGAGCGCGATGCGGCTGTAGTTGCCGCGGCCAAGCAAGTGGCTTGCGCTCGCCAGGTAGGCGAAGGTGAACAGTCCGGTTGAGGCGATCCCGATCGAGAGCACGCGCGCGCCGGCGGCGAAGCCGGAATCGCCTGTGCCGCCCAGCGCCCCTCCTCGTCGGCGCAGGGTTGCGAACGCGAACCTCCGGCGGGCGATCGATGTCGCGGCGGGCGCCCCGTCCGTGAGCCTGCTCATCAGCGCACGCGTGCCAGCAGCATCGTCCACGGCGGCGGCGAGCGCACGGCCACGACCTCGCCGTGCCGGGACGCGAGCGCGCGGAGGCTGCGGCGCGAGAAGTGATTGAGGTGCCCAGGCGTGTTGCCGAGCGTGCCCACGTAGGCGCCGCGCAGCACGTTGAGCGCTCGCCACAGCGGCTCGCGCGGAGTCGACAGCAGAAGCCAATCGGAGGCGACGCGTGCCATCTCGGCGAGCGCGAGCTCGGGGTTGGGCAGGTGCTCGAGCACCTCGATCGCCGCTACGAGCTCGAACTCGCGCTCGCCGAACTCAAGGTGCTCGGCGCGCATCGCGCAAAACCGCGGCCCGCCAGGGCGGCGGCGCGCCGCCCACTGTGCCGCCAGCGTGGGGTCGGCGAGGTCGACGCCGACCACGCGCCGGACCCCGGGCAGCCGGGCGATGCGGTCGGTCAGCACCCCTTCGCCGCAGCCGACATCAAGCACGCTGCGCGGAGCGGCGAGCCGCAGGAGTTCGCGCAGCGCGCGCTCAAAGCCGGCCATCAGCCCCCTGACGATGGGATTCGCCGAGCCGTACTTGTCGTAGAGGTTGCCGGTCGGCAGGGGCATCGCGCCGCGCGGGTCGCGGGCGGGCTGGGGCGCGCTCATACCTCGAGCGTCTGCGCGTCGCGCCCGTGTCCGTCGCCGTCCTGTCGCATGCGCTTGGATGGCTGCTCGCGGTCCTGCGCAATGCGCGCGCGCTGCGCGGAGGCGTCGGGCGGCTCGAGTCCGGGCCGCTCCTGTCCGCGGGCGGCGAGCGCGCCCGGCTCGTAATGCGAGGGGGGCACCCCGAGCTGTAGCTCGATGCGCCGCACCCGCTCGAACGTGCGCTGCGAGAGGGTGCGGTGGGCGTCGAGCAAATCGCCGATCACGCCGAGCGCCCCGAGCAGCATCGCGGCGTTGAACAGAACCCCCCCGGCGATCAGCTCCTGGATGTGGCGAGTCCCGGCGTCCGGATGCTCAACGAAGAACACGAGAAAGCGGACGAAGATGGCGAGGGCGGCGGCGCCGAGCACGAGCGCGCCGCTCCAGAACACCTTGAGCGGCTGGTACTGGGAGTAGGCCCGGAACATCGACAGGGCGTTGCGGCGAAGGTAGGCAGCAGACGACGGGAACAGGCGCGACTCGCGCGTCTTCGGATTGGTGCGCACCGGAACGTTGTCGATCGCGACCAGCAGCTTGCCCGCCTGGATGATGGTCTCAAGCGTGTAGGTGAAGCGCGACACTGCCTGGACCTGCAGCGCCGCCTCGCGGTTGTAGGCGCGAAAGCCGGATGCTGTGTCGGGAACCTCGGTGGCGGAGGCCTGCCGCACCACCCAGGAGCCGAGCCGCTGGAGGAGCTTCTTGGTTCGCGAGAAGTGCGCGATCGTCTCGACGCGACGATCGCCGATGACCATGTCGGCGGCGCCGCGCACGATTGGTTCGACCAGCCGCGGGATGTCGCCGCCGTGGTACTGATTGTCGGCATCCGTGTTGACGATCACGTCGGCGCCAAGCTTCAGCCCAGCGTCCAGCCCGGCCTGAAAGGCGGCGGCCAGGCCCTTGTGATTGGTGAGGCGCACGATGTGCTCGACGCCGAGCTCGCGCGCCACCTCCACCGTGCGATCGGTCGAGCCATCATCGATCACGAGCCACTCGACCTCGCCGAACCCCGGGACCTCCCGTGGCAGCTCGCGCAGCGTCAGCGGCAGCGTCTCCTCCTCGTTGAAGCAGGGGATCTGAATGATGAGCTTCATCGGCCGGTCGAGCTCGGCGCGCGCGGCGCCGTGGCGCAGGCTCGCTCGTTGACCGCTACACGGTACTGGGGGAAGCGGCCGTGGCGGAAAGCGTTTTCAGACGGGACGCTCCTGGCAGTCGGCGCAGCTGCCGCGCAGCGTGACCTCATGGCCGGTGGTGTCGAAGCCGAGGCGGTCGCTGAGGCGATCGATCGAGCGCTCGAGCCCAGGGTCACGGAACGGCACCAGCTGGCCGCAGCGCTCGCACAGCAGGTGGTGGTGGTGATCGCCGCCGGGGGCGATCGGCTCGTAGCGCGCGATCCCGTCGCCGAGGTCGAGGCGGTTGATCAGCTCATGCTCGCGCAGCAGCTCGAGCGTCCGGTAGACGCTCGCCCGGCCGACGGTGCGCTGGCCCCGGCGCCGACGGCGTAGCGCCTGCTCGAGCTCGAGCGCGCTGACCGCGCAGTCCTGGCGGGCCAGCGCGTCGATCAGCTCCTCCCGCGCCGCCCCCCGGTGGTGACCAGCCCGCGCCAGCACGGCGCGCGCGTGGTTGGCCCAGGTTGTGCCGCTCGAAGCCATCGCAGCCAAGCATAACCGCGCGTCGATGAGAATGAGACGCGCGCTCAAAGAGATTGAGACCAGGACTCATTTTTGCTACGGTGGGGCGATGAGGTGGCGGCGCTTGCGCTTCTCGAACACCGCTCCCGCGCCGCTGCGGGCGCTCGCGCCCACGCTGGCGCTGGCGTTGGCGGGCTGCGCTGCGGGCGCTGCCTCTGTCCCGCGCGTGCGGCCCGGCCGGCTCCTCGTCGTCGGCGCCGAGAGCCAGTACGCCAACGTGCTCGCCCAGGTCGGCGGGCGGTACGTGACAGCGCGCGCGATCGAGCGCAACCCGAACACCGACCCGCACAGCTATGAGGCCAGCCCGGCGATCGCGGCGCTCATCGCCAAAGCGAGGCTGGTCGTCCAGAACGGGCTCGGCTACGACGCTTTCATGAGCCGGTTGGAGGCGGCCTCGCCGGCGCGCGGCCGACAGGTGATCGTCGTGCAGCGGCTGCTGCACCTGCCCAGCTCCACGCCAAATCCGCACCTCTGGTACAGCCCGCGCACGATGCCGGCGGTAGCTCGCGCGATCGCCGGGGCGCTCGGGACGCTTGAGCCGGCGCACGCCGCCTACTTCCGCGCCCGCGCGGCGCGCTTTGATGCATCGCTGCGAGCATGGCGGGCAGCGCTGCTCACGTTTGCCCGCCGCCATTCGCACGCCCCGGTCGCGGTCACCGAGCCGGTCTCCAACTACCTGCTCGAGGCCGCGCACGCACGCATCCTCACGCCCTTTCAGTTCCAGGCGGACCTGATGAACGGGGTCGATCCACCGCCCCAGGACGTCGCCCTCGAGCAGGAGCTGCTCGCTCGCCGGCGCGTTGCCGCCTTCGTCTATAACCGCCAGGTCACCGACCCGCTGACGCGGGCGCTGCTCGCGCTCGCGCGGCGCTCTCGGGTGGCGGTCGTGGCTGCCTACGAGACGATGCCGCCCGGCTACGACTACCAGGCGTGGATGCTCGCCGAGACCCGGGCGCTCGAGCGCGCCGTGGCCGCCCACATCTCGACGGAGCGGCTGTGAGAGCTGAGCGTGAGCAGCCGATCCTCTCCGTTGCGGGCCTCTCCGTGCGCCTATCGGGCCGCACGATCCTCGAGGATGTCTCCTTCGAGCTTGGTGTCGGCGAGCTCGCTGGCCTGATCGGCGCCAACGGCGCCGGCAAGACCACGCTGCTGCGCGCGATCGCCGGCCTGCAGGTGCCGAGTGGGGGTACGGTGCGGATTGCCTCGGGGGAGGGGCGGGGACGTCCGCCGGTGGGCTACGTGCCGCAGCAGTTCCTGCTCGAGAGGGACCTGCCGCTGCGCGCGCGCGACCTCGTCGCACTTGGGCTCGATGGCCACCGGCTGGGTCTGCCGTGGCCCTCGCGCGCACGCCGGGAGGCAGTCGAGGAGATGCTCGCCGCGGTCGGTGCGGGCGAGCTTGCGAATGCCCGCGTGGGGCGCCTGTCGGGCGGCGAGCAGCAGCGGGTGCTGATCGCCCACGCCTTGATCGCTCGACCGCGGCTGCTGCTGCTGGACGAGCCGCTGTCGAGCCTCGATTTGCGCGCTGCCTACGAGGTCGTGTCATTGCTCAGTCGGCTCGCCCGCGAGCGTGGGGTCGCGGTGCTGCTCTCCGCGCACGAGCTCAACCCGCTGCTGCCGGCGATCGACCGCGTCATCTACCTCGCCGCGGGTCGCGCGGCGAGCGGCAGCGTCGAGCAGGTGGTGCGCTCCGAGGTGCTCTCACGGCTCTACGGGCACCACGTCGACGTGCTGCGCGTCCATGGACGGGTGCTGGTCATCGCCGGCACGGGTCACGGGGAGCACGCGGCTGGTCCCGCGGAGCGGGGTCAGCCGCAGGTCGAGATCGTTTGAGGCGGCTGCAGGCGGGGTGATGGCGATGGTGATGGCCGCCGGCGCAATCTTCGCGCGGGGGTTCTTCTCCAGCCCGATCGTCCAGCATGCGCTCGAGCTGGGGGCAGCGGCGGCAATCGTGTGCGCGGTGGTGGGCTGCTTCACCGTCAGCCGTGGTCAGTCCTTTGCGGGCCATGCGCTCGGCGACATCGGCTCAAGCGGCGGCTCGGGCGCCTACCTGGTAGGCCTCGCCCCACTGTGGGGCTTCGTTGCGATCTCGCTTGCGGCGGCGGCGGCGATGGAGCTGATCGGCGTCCAGCGCGCGCGGGCGCGCGACGTGGCAACCGGGGTTGTGCTGGGGGCAGGGTTCGGCCTTGCAGCGCTGCTGTTGTACCTCGCGAGCACTACGGCAAGCGCCACCAACGCCGCCCAGACGGTGCTGTTCGGTTCGATCTTCACCGTCGGCGGCGACGAGCTGCCGCCGTCGCTGGCGCTGGCGGGCTCGGCGCTGGCCCTGATCGCGGCGGTGTACAGACCGCTCTGGCTGAGCTCGCTGAGCCCGGACCTTGCCGCCGCGCGCGGTGTCCGCGTGCGACTCATCGGCGTGCTCTATCTGGCGGCGGTGGCGCTGGCGGTGGCGCTGGCCGCGATCACGATCGGGGCGATCCTGGCGACCGCGCTCTTGGTTGGGCCCGCGGCGACCGCAACCGCGCTCGCGCGTGGTCCCGGCCGGACGTTGGGGATCGCGGTGGCGCTGGCGGTGCTCGCCGCGTGGCTGGGCATCCTGCTTGCCTACGACAGCTACTACTGGCCGCCGCTTCACCACGGCTGGCCGGTCAGCTTCTTCGTCGTCGCCCTCGTGGTCTCGTTCAACCTCGGCGGCCGCCTGCTTGCGGGATGGACCGCCGCGCGCCGGCGCTGATGCTCCAGCCATTCATGCTCCACGCCTGGGAGGCCGCGGCGATCGCCGCCGTGGTTGGGGGTGCCGTCGGTTTCTTCGTCGTGCTGCGGGGGCAGGCTTTCGCCGCGCACGCGATCCCAAACGGCGCCTTCGCCGGCGCCGCCGCCGCGACCTTGGCATCGGTGAACGTGCTGCTCGGGCTGGGCGCGTTCGCGCTCGTGGGCGCGCTCGGAATCGCTGCCCTTGGACGGCGCGCCAGTCGAGATGTGGCCACGGCGCTCGTGCTCGTGCTGATGCTGGCGCTTGGCGCGCTGCTGCTCGGCTTCGGCTCGGACTATGCGTCGCAGGTCTACGCGCTGCTGTTCGGGGAGGTGCTCGGCGTGAGTGGCACGCAGCTGGTGGCGAGCGCGGCGCTGGCCGGGGCGGCGCTGGCGACGCTGGCGCTCCTGTACCGGCCGCTGTTGCTCTGCGCCGCGCTGAGCGAGTCCTCGCAGCTGCGTCCAGGCGGTCGTCGCGCGCTCGAGCTCGCGTTTCTGCTGGTGCTGGCGATGGCGACGACGATGACCGTGCCGGTCGTGGGCGCGACGCTGATGTTCAGCCTGATGGTCGGCCCGGCGGCGGCCGCGCGCCTGCTCGCCCGCCAGCCGTCGGTCGCGCTCGGCTTGTCGGTGGCGCTGGCGCTGGCGGTGGCGTGGGGGGCGGTTGCGCTCGCCTACCTGACCGGCTGGCCGGTCGGCTTCTACGTCGGCACGCTGGCTGCCTGTGTCTACCTCGCCGGCCGCGTGCGCGCCGGCGAGGGACGGCTGCCCCGTCTACGGTAGGGCGCGGCTGCCCGCGCGTAGGGGCGCGGGGCGCTTGCGAGCCATCCCTTCCCCGACGGCCTTGCAGCCAGCGCGATGTCAGCTCCCTAACAGCCCGGCGGCGTATGCTCAAGAGCCCTGATGTCGCTCGAGTCCGACTTCGATCGCCGTCACCTCGCCCGCGCGATCGAGCTGGCGGAGCGGGGCCGCGGCAGCGTCAGCCCGAATCCCCTCGTGGGCGCGGTGATCGCGCGCGGAGAGGCGCTGCTCGGGGAGGGCTACCATCGCGAGCTGGGCGGTCCGCACGCCGAGGTCGAGGCGATCCGCGACGCCGCCGGCGCCGACCTCCGCGGGGCCACCCTGTACGTCTCGCTTGAGCCCTGCTGTCATGAGGGCCGCACGCCGCCCTGTACCGAGGCGATCCTGCGGGCTGGCATCGCCAGGGTGGTGGTGGCCTCCGATGACCCCTCGCCGCATGCATCCGGGCGGGGGCTCGGGATCCTGCGCGACGAGGGAGTCGAGGTGCTCGTCGCCGACGGCGAGCTCGCGAGCCGCGCCCGCGCCCTCAACCAGCCATTCCGCAAGCGCGCCCGCACCGGTCGCTCCTGGGTTCTGTTCAAGTCGGCGGTCACGCTCGACGGCAAGGTCGCGACCGCCTCGGGCGACTCGAGGTGGATCTCCTGTGAGGAGAGCCGCAAGCTCGTGCACCGCTGGCGCGCGGAGTGCGACGCGGTTGCAGTCGGCATCGGCACCGCCCTCACTGACGATCCGCAACTGACTGCACGCATCGAGGGCGTGCGCCGTCAGCCGCGGCGGATCGTGTTCGACTCGCTCGGACGCCTGCCGCTGCAGACGAAGCTCGTCCGCGACGCCCGCTCAGTGCCCCTCACCGTCGTCGTCTCACGCGCCGCTCCCCGGGCTGCGACGGAGGCGCTCGAAGCCCACGGCGTCGACGTGCTGGTCGCACCGGGTGAGAACGAACCTGCACGGGTGCGCTCGGCACTCGAACAGCTTGGCGCGGCCGGGATCTCCTCGATCCTGCTCGAGGGCGGCCCGCACCTGGCGGGCGCGTTTCTCGATGCGGGCGAGTTGGACGAGATCCGCCTGTTTCTGGCGCCGCTGCTGCTCGGGGGGCGGACCGCGCGCAACCCGATCGAGGGCGAGGGCGCGGATGCGATCGCGGGGGCCACGCGCGCAGGCACGCTCGACTGCGAGCGCGTCGGCGACGATCTGCTGATCAGCGCGCGCGTGCGGGAGTGGTGAGGCGCGGGGTGGGGTCGTCCCCGGGCTTGCATGCTGGGCTCGTGAGGAGGCGCGCGAGTCGGGTTGCGAGGGGGCGCGCGAGTCAAGTTGTGGAGAGGCGCGCGAGTCGACGGTGTTCACGGGACTGATCGCGGATCTCGGGACGGTGTTGAAGGTCGAGGCGGAGGAGGCGGGCGCCCGGTTGCGGGTCCGCTCCCCGCTGGCGCGCGAGCTTTCACCTGGGGACTCAGTCGCGCTCAACGGCGTCTGCCTGACAGTGAGCGCACGCGAGGACGACAGCTTCAGCACCGAGGTGATGCGGGTGACGCTCAGCCGAACGTCGCTCGGCGCCCTCGCGGCCGGCGCGCGCGTCAACCTGGAGCTGCCGCTCCGCCCCACCGACCGCCTCGGCGGCCACATCGTCCAGGGCCACGTCGACGCGACCGGCACGGTCCTCGCCGCCGAGGAGGACGGCTTTGCCCGTCGGCTGACGATCGCGGCGCCGGCGGGCGTGCTTCGCTACATGGTGGAGCGAGGCTCGATCGCGGTCGACGGCGTCTCGCTGACCGTTGCGGCGCTGGACGAGCGCTCCTTCGACGTGTCGCTGATCCCGGAGACGATCGCGCGCACGACCCTCGGCCGTCTGGGGGAGGGCGCTAAGGTCAATCTCGAGGTCGACATCTTTGCGAAGTACGTGGAGCGGCTGATGCCCAAAATGGGAGAGCCGGATAGGCTGAGGGGCGAGTGAGCACCACCAGGCAGGCGTTCGCGACGATCGAGGAGGCGCTCGAGGATCTCCGCGAGGGCAAGATGGTCGTCGTCTGCGACGATGAGAGCCGCGAGAACGAGGGCGATCTGACGATCGCCGCGCAGTTCGTCACCCCCGAGGCGATCAACTTCATGGCCAAGGAGGGGCGCGGACTGATCTGCCTTGCGCTCACCCCGGAGCGCTGCGACGAGCTTGGGCTCGATCTGATGGCCGCCAAGAACGAATCGGCGTTCGAGACGGCGTTCACCGTGTCGATTGAGGCGCGCACGGGGGTCAGCACCGGGATCTCAGCCGCCGACCGGGCGCGGACGATCCAGGTCGCGATCGATCCGAAGACCAGCCCCCGCGAGCTCGTCCAGCCTGGTCATGTGTTTCCGCTCAAGGCCCGCCCGGGTGGCGTGCTTGAGCGCGTCGGCCAGACCGAGGCTGCGGTCGACTTGGCGCGCCTCGCCGGGCTGATCCCCGCTGGGGTGATCTGCGAGGTGATGAACGACGACGGCACGATGGCTCGCGTGCCCGATCTCGTGCGCTTCTGCGCCCGGCACGGGCTGAAGATGATCACCGTCGCCGACCTCGTCGCCTATCGCCGCCGTCACGAGAAGCTGATCGAGCGGGTCGTCTCGACGAAGCTGCCGACCGCCTTCGGCGATTTCGTCGCGGTTGGCTACCGCTCGCTGATCGACAACAAGCATCATGTGGCGCTCGTCAAAGGCGAGGTCGCCGGCCATGAGGACGTGCTCGTGCGCGTGCACTCGGAGTGCCTGACCGGGGACGTGTTCCATTCGCTGCGCTGCGACTGCGGTGAGCAACTCGAATCGGCCTTGTCGATGATCGAGCGCGAGGGTCGCGGCGTACTGCTCTATCTCTCCCAGGAGGGGCGCGGGATCGGCTTGCTCAACAAGCTGCGCGCGTACAAGCTGCAGGAGGAGGGGCTCGACACCGTCGACGCCAACCTCCGGCTTGGGCTGCCCGCCGACCTGCGCGACTACGGGATCGGCGCGCAGATCCTCGCAGACCTCGGGCTGACCAGCATTCGCATCCTGACGAACAATCCGAAGAAGATCGCGGGGCTCGCCGGACACGGGCTGCGAGTCACCGACCAGATCCCAATCGAGCATGTGGCCAACCCGCATAACGCGGCCTACCTACGCGCCAAGCGCGACCGACTCGGCCACATCCTCCACCATCAGGGACTGCCCCTCGACGAGGAGATGCTCCACGAGGAGCGGGACGGCCGCCGGCACCTTGGGGCCGACGCGGGAGCAGAGCGACGTGACGGGCGCTGAACGCCGGGCCGCATCCGCCCCGGGGCGGGCGAGCGAGCAGAGGGCTGCGGCGTGAGCGCTCCCGAGCGGCGCGTCGCGCTCTGCGTGGCCAACTTCTACCCCGAGCTCGCGGAGAAGCTTGAGCGGGGAGCGCGGGCGGCGCTCGCGCGCGCGGCGGTGACCGAGATCGAGCGCTTCGAGGTGCCAGGGGCGTTCGAGCTGCCGCTGATCGCTCGTTACGCAGCCGAGTCGGGCCGCTTTCAGGCGGTTGTCTGCCTCGGCGCGGTGATCCGGGGTGAGACCGACCACTACCGGTACGTGTGCGCGGAGGCAGCCCGCGGGATCGCGCACGTCCAGCTCGCAACCGGCGTGCCCTGCGGCTTTGGGGTGCTGACGGTGGAGACGATGGAGCAGGCGCGCGAGCGCGTCACCGGCGGCGCCAAGCGCGACACCGGCGCTCATGCGGCCGAGGCGGCCCTGGCCGCGCTCGCCGTGCGCGAGCAACTTCAATCCCGTCGCGGGCCGGCGGGCTTCGCAGCCTGAGCGCAAGCGCTCGCCGCGGCGGCGCGCGCGGGGCTCGCCGCAACTGGCGGCGGAGCCCTGGTCTTAGCGGGCGCGGAGCTCAAGGCGGCATGCGCAAAAGGCTTCGCGACGGCCCCCTACGCGCTGCGATCCACGCGCGCTCTCGCCTCCTGCTGCGCCAGCAGCAGCTCCTGGCGCACGATCCACGGCTGGTTGGGGATCCGCAGCCGGCGCTTCAGGATCGGGATCGCCGCCCCGGGATGACCATCGAGGCGCAGCGTGCGGCCGAGGTCGAACAGCGCATAGGCGTAGGTGAGCGTGGTTGTCGGCGCGGTTGCGACCGCCCGGCGGAGCACCGGGAGGGCCGCGGCGTAGGAGCCCTCAAGCATCAGCTGGTGGCCTCTGGCCTCGAGCGTAACGGCGAGCGCCTGGGAGCGGGCACGTCGATGCGCCCCGCGACGGTCGCCGCGCTCACGCGTGGCAGCGGTGAGGTGGGGCCTCTGCCTCCGCCTCGCTGCCGCTTCGACGGCGTGCTTGCGCGGGACGGTTCGCGGTCCGCTCACGGCGAGCTGCGGGTGGGCCGGCTGCTCGCTCGCAGCGATGCGCGGACGCCCCCGCGGTCCGCTCGCGGCGATCCGTGGGCGCGCGTGCGCAGGCCCGCCCTGTGCGCCCACGATCGTCGCCGCCACCGCCGCCAGCGCGGCTGCGGCCAGGAGCGCTGCGGTGGCGGCAAGGCGGGAGCGCAGCGCGTGGTGGGGGGAGGCGGTCGGGCGCCGGCCGATTACGCCGGTGGCGGACGATTGGAGGGCAACCGCCGACAGCGGCGCGGTTTCGAGCGCGGTCGGGTGGATCGGCGGCACCGATATGCGGGCGCGCGACCGGACTTGGGCGGCTGGCGCCATGGTCGCCACGCGGGCGGCGGGTCTGCGGGGGCTGGCCGCGACGCGCGGGGAGCTGCGCTCGACCGCCTCGCGCAGCGCGGCGGCGAACTCGCGCGCGCTCGGCCAGCGGCGCTCGGGCGACTTGGCCATCCCTCGGGCGAGCACCGCGTCGACTGCCGCCGACAGCTCCATCGCGCGCTCGCTCGCCCGGGGCGCGCGCCGCTCGATGTGCGCGCGCGCCTGCTCCGCGAGCGTCGCTCCCCCGAATGGACGCTCGCCCGTCAAAAGCTCAAATGCGGTGATCGCGAGCGCGTAGCGGTCGCTGGCCGCGCTGGCGGGCCAGCCGAGCGCCTGCTCGGGCGAGATGTACGCGGCCGTGGCGAACAGCTGCCGGCCGCTGCTGAGGGTCTGCTCGGTTGCCAGCGAGGCGATCCCGAAGTCGGCCAGGCGCAGCACGCGATCGGTTCCGAGCAGCATGTTCGCCGGCTTGACGTCGCGGTGCACGATGCCGCGGGCATGGGCATGGTCGAGGGCTGCGGCAGCCTGCTCGATCCAGGCAAGCGCCTCGCGGCGGGAGTGGGCGCGCAGCCTGATGGCGTCGGCCACCGTGCCGCCGGCGAGGTGCTCCATCACCATGTACGGCCGGCCGTCGCAGTCGCCGACATCGAAGATCCTCACCACGTTCGGGTGGCCGGACAGACGGGCCGCGGCGCGCGCCTCGCGCATGAACCGGCGTCGTGCGTCCTCCTCGCCGGCAAAGCGCTCGCCGAGCAGCTTGATTGCCACTCGTCGGCGCAGCACGGTGTCCTGCGCGCACCACACGGAGGCCATTCCCCCGTTTCCCAGCAGCCTGATCGACTCATAGCGCGCGGGAAGGTCGGGCACGAACTGATGGCGTGGCTGGTCGGGCATCCCTGGATGCTGATACCCATTCTCGCGCGCGACGGGCACGGCGCGCAGTGGTCGCGCACCAGGCTCCAAATGGCCTGCCGGCGCTGCCCGCGCACCCTGCGCCCGGTGGCAGGCATCGGCGGGGGGCGCTGCCCCCGCCGCGGATCTATACTCGCAGCGCGATGTCCAAGGTTTGTCACGTCTGCGGCAAGGGTCCCTCCTTCGGGCAGCGCCGCAGCCACTCGATGGTCGCGAGCAAGCGCCGCTTCGACCCCAACCTCCAGCGGGTTCGGATCGATGATCGCGGCACGCCGCGGCGGGTGTACGTTTGCACCCGCTGCCTGAAGGCAGGCAAGGTCCTCAAGGCGGCGTAATGCGCTGCGCGCCGGTGGCCCGCCGTGCGCTGACCACCGGCGGCAACGAAGCGCCGCGAGCGGCGGGGGGAAACCGGTGTCGGACCCGAGCCTGATCCGCTTCCGCGCGATCCTCGAGGCCGGCGTGCGCGCGCTGGAGGCGCGCTGCGACGAGGTCAACGAGCTCAACGTCTTCCCCGTCGCCGATGGCGACACCGGGGACAACATGGTGCTGACGTTGAGGGCGGTGCTGGATGAGCTGGACCGCCTGGCCGGGGGGGCCGAAGGCCGTACGCTCGACGAGATCGGCCGCGGCGAGATCGTCGCCTCGGTCGCGCGTGCGGCGCTGCTCGGCGCGCGCGGGCACTCCGGCGTGATCCTCTCCCAGCTGGTGCGCGGAGCCGCGGAGGAGCTGGCGAGCCGTCCCGGTGAGCTGATCGATCCGGTGCTGATCGGCGCCGCCCTGGCACGTGCCGTCGATCAGGCCTACGGGTCCGTTCGCCAGCCTGTCGAGGGCACGATCCTCACGGTCGTGCGCGAGATGGCGACGGCCGTCGCCTCGGCGCTCGCGCACATGCCCGAGCGGCGGCTCGCGCAGCGGGCAAGCGATCGGGAGCAGAATGAGATCCTGGCGCAGGTTCTGACCGCTGCGCTCGCGGCCGGCGAGCTCTCCGTCAGCCGCGGTCCGGACGTGCTCGCGCCGCTGCGCGAAGCCGGCGTGGTCGATGCCGGCGGCTACGCGGTCACGGTTCTGCTGGCGGGAATCATCGGCGCGCTGCGCGGCTCGGAGCCGCCGGCACTGAAGCACCGCCCGGCGCGCCAGCCGACGCATCCGCAGCACAGCTCCTCGACGTTCCGCTACTGCGTGAACCTCGCCCTCAGCGGCGAGAACCTCAACCGGCGGGCGCTTGCGCGTGCGCTCGAGCGGTTGGGCGACTCCGTGCTGGTCGTCGGCGACCACACCACCCTCAGAGTCCACCTGCATACCGACGAGCCGGAGGCGGCGAGGGCCGTGGTCGGGGAGGCCGGCGCGGTCTCGCACGTGTACGTGGCGGACATGCGCGAGCGTCCTGAGCCGCGCTAGAGGCTGTCGCGCTCGGCGACCGCGGCCGTCGTCATCATCGTGTCGTCCAGATGGCCGCCACCGTCACAGCGCCAGAGTCCCTCAGCGCCTTCGCTGGCGCCGGCGTGCTCGCGCGCGCCGAGCTTGCGCGTGCTCCGATCCGCTGGCCAAGGCCCTCGCGCCTATGCGCCCCGCTGCGAATCGAGGGGGCCAGGGCGCGCAAGGCGCTCGAGGCGCTCGGCCTCCGCACCGTTGGCGACCTGCTCGAGCATCTCCCGCGCGACCGGCGGGAGACGCGGTCGCTCGCCGAGCTGCGGCCGGGCGAGAGCGCGACGGTGATCGTCGAGGTGCGGGCGATCGCCGCGCGGCCGGTGCGCCGGCACGGGATGCGGCCGTTGGTGGAGGCGATCGTCGCCGATGGCAGCGGCCGCCTGCGCGCGACCTTCTTCAATCAACCGTGGCTGGTCCAGCGTTATCCCGCCGGCACGCGACTGCTGCTGCATGGGAGGCTCGGTCGCCGCGGCGACTTCGCCGTGCAGTCGCATGCTCGCACCTCGCTTGCCGCCGCGGACGAGCATGCGCTGGCGCACTACCCGGTCACGGAGGGGATCAGCTCGACACAGCTGGCGGCGCTGATCGCGGCCAACCGAGCCGCGCTCGAGGAGGTGCCCGAGCCTCTTCCCGCGCGATTGCGGGCGCGGGAGCGGCTTGCGAGCCGTGCCGCCGCCCTGCGCGCCGTCCACTTCCCCGAACGTGACCGCGACGCCGACGAGGCTCGCCGCCGCCTCGCCTTTGAGGAGCTGCTGCTCCTGCAGCTGCTGCTGCTGCGGCGACGCCGCGCACGCCGCGCGGGCGCGCGGGCGCCGGCCCTGGCGGGGCCCGCCACGCTCACGGTGCGCTGGTTGCGCGAGGAGCTGCCATTTGAGCCGACCGGCGAGCAGCAGGCTGCGATGCGGACGCTGACAGAGGATCTGGCGCAGGAGCGGCCGATGCAGCGGCTGCTGATGGGCGAGGTTGGCTCCGGCAAGACGGTCGTTGCGCTGTACGCGATGCTGCGCGCGGTCGAGCACGACATGCAGGCAGCGCTGATGGCCCCCACCGAGACGCTCGCGGAGCAGCACTTCGCCACGATCCAGGCGCTGCTCGGCGGTGAGCCGGTGCGGCTTGGGCTGCTGACCGGCGCGACCCCCGCCGCCCGCCGCGCGCAGCTGCTTGGACGACTTCGGAGCGGCGAGCTCTCGCTGATCGTTGGCACGCATGCGCTGATCGAAGAGTCGGTGCGCTTCGCGCGCCTGGCGGTGGCGGTGGTCGACGAGCAGCACCGCTTCGGCGTGCGCCAGCGCGCGGCGCTCGATGGCAAGGGCCGCGCTGGCGAGAGCCCGCATGTGCTGCATATGACCGCCACGCCGATTCCGCGCACCCTCGCGCTCGCCGGCTACGGCGACCTTGACTTCACCGTGCTGCGGGAGCTTCCACGCGGGCGCCGGCCGGTGCGCACGTTCGTCTGCTCGACCGAGCGCGAGCGTGAGCGCGCCTACGAGCGGATCCGAAGCGAGCTGCGCGCCGGTCGGCAGGCGTTCGTGGTCTGCCCCCTGGTCGAGGAGTCAGAAGCGCTCCAGGCACGTGCCGCTACCGCGGAGTTCGAGCGGCTCGCCGGCGGTGAGCTGCGCGACTTCCGCCTCGTGCTGCTGCATGGGCAGATGCGCCCCGCCGCCAAGCACGAGGCGATGGCGGCGTTCGCCCAGGGGGCGGCCGACGTGCTCGTTGCCACCTCGGTGATCGAGGTGGGGATCGACGTGCCGAACGCAACCGTGATGGTGATCGAGGACGCCGATCGCTACGGGATCTCGCAGCTGCACCAGTTGCGGGGTCGCGTTGGACGGGGCCCGCACGAGTCGCTGTGCCTGCTGTTCGGCTCCCGGGAGTCGCCGAGGCTGCGTGCGCTCGCGCAGACCCACGATGGCTTTCGCCTTGCGGAGATCGATCTCGAATTACGCGGCGAGGGAGAGCTGGTCGGCACCCGCCAGCACGGCATGCCCCAATTCCGCGTGGCGGAGCTGCCGCGCGATGCGGAGCTGCTGGAGCGGGCGCGCGCGCATGCCGAGCGGATGCTGGAGGCGGATCCGACGCTGTCACTGCCCGACCACGTGCTGCTTGCGGCCGAGCTTGAGCGCTGCTATGGGAGGGACGCGCTCGCGCCGATCTGGGCCTGAGCGGAGCGCATCCCGCCTTGATCCGCCTGTGACGCCCCCGGGCCGCGGCGAGGACGCGCCGCTATCGTAGCCGCGGGGATGCGGGTGATCGCCGGTTGCTTGGGCGGGCGGACGCTCGTGGCACCGCGAGGACGGGCCATCAGGCCCACCTCAGACCGGGTGCGCGAGGCTGTGTTTGCGATTCTCGGCCCGCTCGAGGGCGCGCACGTGCTCGATCTGTTCGCGGGCTCCGGGGCGCTCGCGATCGAGGCCCTCTCGCGAGGCGCCGCGACGGCGACGCTGATCGACACATCGCCGGCGGCGATCGCCGCAATCCGGCTCAACCTCGAGCGGCTCTCGCTGTCTGCCGAGGTCAGGCGCGCCGACGCGCTGCGCTTCCTCGAGCATGCGCGCGCGGCCTCCTGGCAATACGATCTCGTGTTCGTCGATCCCCCATACCGGCGTGCGCGCGAGCTCGGCCGGCGACTGTCGGAGCCGATCGCGGCGGTGCTCGGCCCGGGCGCGCGCGTGGTGCTGGAGTCGGACCGGCGCTCTCCAGCGGAGCTTGCGCTGCCGCTGCTGGACGAGCGCTGCTACGGCGAGACGATGATCCGAATCCATGGCTCCCGATAACCGCATCGCAATCTGCCCAGGTACCTACGACCCGGTCACCCTCGGCCACCTCGACGTGATCAGGCGCGCCGCGGCGATGTTCGACCACGTGATCGTGGCAATCGCCAACTCGCCCTACCGCAAGGGCAAGACGATGTTCACCGCCGAGGAGCGGGCGAGCTTCATCGAGGCGGCGACGCGCTCGCTCGAGAACGTCACGATCGAGGCGTTCAGCATCCTCGTGGTGGAGTTCGCCCGCGCCCGCGGGGCGAAGGCGATCATCAAAGGGTTGCGTGCGATCTCCGACTTCGAGTACGAACTAGAGATGAACCAGCTCAATCGCATTCAGGCGCCCGATGTGGAGTCCATTTACCTGATGGCCTCGCCGGAGTACAGTTTCATCAGCTCGAGCGGCGTGAAGGAGCTTGCAACCTTCGGCGGGGCGATTGAGGGTATGGTTACACCCGAGGTGGCCGCGGCCTTGAAGGAACGGCTCGGGCGCTGACGAATCACTGGAGGCCCGATGGACGTTCTCGTACTGATCGACAAGCTGGACGATCTCGTCCATAACGCCAAGCAGGTCCCGCTGACCGACCAGGTGCGCGTGGACAAGGAGGAGATCTACAACATCCTCGACCAGATGCGCGCGACGATCCCCGAGGAGATCAAGCAGGCTCGCTGGATCGTCAAGGAGCGTCAGGAGATGCTGGCGGAGGCCAAACGGGAGGCCGAGCGGATCATCAAGGAGGCGCGCGAGCGGGCAGAGCGGCTCGTCTCCGAGGAGGAGATCACAAGACAGGCGGAGCGCGCCGCGGATGAGATCATCGAGGAGGCCCGGGCACGCGAGCGCGAGATCCGCCTCGGCGCCGAGGACTATGCGGACGAGATCCTCGGCACGCTCGAGGTCAACCTCTCGAAGTTCATCGCCGCCGTGCAGCGCGGTCGCGATCGGCTCGCAGGCAAGGAGGAGCCGGCCGAGGTCGGCTGAGCAGGCCGCGGCTAGCCGATCGTAAAGCCGCTCAGCCCCTCCGGCTGCTCGTCGACGACGCGTACCCCATCGACGCGGGCGCGCGGCGGGCCGTCATGGCAGAAGCCGACCAGCTCGGCGACCGCCGCCGCGGGCCCCTCGAACACGGCCTCGACCGCGCCATCGAGCCGGTTTCGCGCCCACCCGGAGACCCCGCGCGCGCGAGCCATGCGGCGGAGCGTGTCGCGAAAGAAGACTCCCTGAACGCGGCCTGTGATGACCACGTGGCGGCGGACCGCCTGCTCAGCGGCGTGAGGCTGGCGGGGCTCGGCTCGAGGCTCGCGGAGCTCCTCATCCCCCCGGCAGAGCTTCTCCTGATCCCCCCGGCAGAGCTTCCCCTCATCCCCCCGGCGCGGCGACTGATAAGCGCTCATCGGCGACTTCAAGTTTCGCAAGGGCGCGGCTTGGGCGAGCTGAGCGCGAGAGCCAGGCTGCGCCTCCCCGCGATCAAAGCGCTCGCGCGGCTCTTCGTCGGCGCGCGGCGGTCCGGTCCCTTTCCGTCCGCTTCGCGAGCGACCCTAACGAACGATGATCTACGCGATCTGCCTGCTCGCCGGCGTGATCCTCGGCGCTGCGCTGGTGCTCGTGGCGCTGCGGAGTCGCCTACGCGGAGCCGAGGAGGAAGCGGCCCGACGGATCGAGCTTGAGCGCCAGCTCGCGCGCGCGGGCGCTGAGCTTGAGCGCGAGCGAGCAGCTGGCGCCGAGCGCGCCCTCGTGCTCGAGCAGCGCGAGCGGGCGGTGGAGCAGCTGCTGGCGCCGCTCCAAGAGCAGCTAGGGCGGGTTGGCGACCAGCTGCAGGCGCTCGACCGGGACCGGCGCGAGGCGCGCGGGCGGCTCGAGGCGCAACTGCGGGCGCTGGCGGAGACGGGCGAGCGGCTGCGCAGCGAGACGGGCGCCCTCGTGACCGCGCTGCGCAAGCCGAACGCGCGTGGCCAGTGGGGTCAGATGCAGTTGCGCAAGGTGGTCGAGCTGGCAGGTATGGTCAAGCACTGCGACTTCACCGAGCAGGCGCCGCTGGGATCGGCCGAGGGTCCGCTACGACCGGATCTGATCGTCAACCTGCCAGGCGGCAAGCAGGTTGTGGTCGATGCGAAGGCGCCGCTGCAGGGGGTGCTCGATGCCTACGAGGCGCGTGAGCAGGCTGAGCGCGAGCGTCATCTGCGCGAGCACGCAGCGCAGCTTCGCCGCCATGTGCGGGCGCTCGCGGAGAAGGCCTATTGGGCTGATCTCGACACAGCCCCGGATTTCGTTGTTTTGTTCTTGCCGGGCGAGCACCTGTACGGCGCCGCGCTCGAGGCTGACCCGACGCTGATCGAGGATGCGATGGCCCGACGGGTGCTGATCGCGACTCCGACCACGCTGGTGGCGATGCTGCGCGCGGTGGCGTATGGATGGCAACAGGAGCGGGTCGCCGAGTCGGCGCGCGCGGTCGCCGAGCTGGGCCGCGAGCTGCACACGCGCCTGGCGAAGCTCGCCGGGCTGCTGGCGACGCTCGGCACGCGACTGAACGCGACGGTCAGAGCCTACAACGAGGCAGTTGGCTCCTACGAGGCGCGTGTGATCCCCGGTGCGCGCCGGCTGGCCGAGCACGGCGCGGGCGCGGAGAGCCGCGAGCTGACCTCGCTCGAGCCGGTGACGCGCGAGGCCCGCTCGGTGCGAGTGGCGGACCCGGAGGAGGAGGCCGCGCTGCGGCTGCTGCGCCCCGGGGAAGCGTGAGCAGGTCGTCCGTGGCCGGGGCAGGCGTTCGCGTGCCGGAGGCACCCCTCTAAGCTGATGTGAGATGTTGCGCACCGACAGCTTCGATCTCGGGGCGCTCAACATGCGTGCCGGCGAGGGTAGGCGGTTCGAGCTGCGCGTCCCCATCGACCCTTATCAGCTGGGCGGCGAGCGCTACGCGGTACCCGGCGCCTTCGTCGATGTGCGGCTCGATGTCTCGCGCACGATCGGTGCAGGCTATGCCCTGCGCCTGCGCTTTGAGGCCGAGCTTCGCGGGCCGTGCATGCGCTGCCTTGAGGATGCGGCGCCGCGCTACGCCATCGACGCGCGGGAGGTCTCCCAGCCGGGCTTCGGCGAAGAGCTCTCCTCGCCGTACGTCGAGCACGGCGTGCTCGATTTGCGCAGCTGGGCGCACGATGCGCTGGCGCTGGCGTTGCCCGCCGCGCTGCTGTGCCGTCCCGACTGCGCCGGCTTGTGCCCTGATTGCGGGATCGACCTCAACCGCGCCCCCGCCGGTCACCATCACCAGACCGGCCCCGATCCGCGCTTCGCGAAGCTCTCGGAGCTTCGCTTCGACTGACTGCGAGCAGCGCTGCCGTCGGCTCCGCGTCGCCTGCTAGCCTGCTGCGCCGAGATGGCGGTACCCAAGCAGAAGCAGTCGCATGCGCGCACCGCGAAGCGTCGCGCGCAGCACAAGCTGCGCGCGCCGAGCTACAACGCGTGCCCGCAGTGCCACAGCCCGCGCCTGCCCCACCGCGTGTGCCCCGTGTGCGGCAACTACAAGGGGCGCGAGGTGATCACGCCGCCCGGCGAAGCCGACTGACCGGCGCGCAATGGTCACCGTCGCCGTGGACGCGGGTGGGGCCGACCTGGGGCCTCGCGAGGTGGCGGCTGGCGCCGAGCGCGCCGCCGCGCAGGGGATCGGCGTGCTGCTGTTCGGACCCGCGCGCGAAATCGGCCCGGTCGGCGCGGGCGTGGAGGTGATCGATGCGCCGCTTTCGATCGCGAAGACGCCCGACCCCGCGGCGGCCGTGCGTCGCCACCCGGACTCGTCGATCGTGCAAGCGGCAGCCGCCGTCGCCGCCGGCCGCGCGCAGGCGCTGGTTTCCGGCGGCTCAACTGGCGCGGCACTCGCCGCCGCGCTGTTCAACATCAAGCGCGATCGCGGCATCTACCGGCCCGCCTTGGCGCTGCCGGTGCCGCGACCGGGCGAGCGGCCCGTCCTGCTGCTCGACGTGGGCGCGAACGTCAACTGTCGGCCGGAGCATCTGGTGCAGTTCGCGCACATGGGGGCGGCGTTTGCGGAGGCGGTGCTGGCGGTCGAGCGGCCGCGCGTGGCGCTGCTATCAAATGGCGAAGAGCCGGCGAAGGGGACTCCGGAGCTGGTCGAGGCCCACGCCCGCCTCGCCGGCGAGGCGGGGGCGGGGCTCAACTTTGCGGGCAACATCGAGGGCATGAGCCTCGTCGCCAGCCTCGCCGATGTGGTTGTGATGGACGGCTTCACCGGCAACGTGGCGTTGAAGGCGATCGAGGGCGCCTCGGCGCGCACCCTGCAGGCGCTTGACGATCTCGCCGCGCGCTCGTTGCGGGCAAGGGTCGGCCGCTGGCTGATGGCGCCCGCGCTCGGCGCGCTGCGACGCGCCGCCGATCCGGAGGCATCGGGCGGCGCGTACATGCTGGGGCTGCGACAGCTTGGGGTGGTGGCCCACGGACGCTTCACCCGAGTTGGGTTTGCGCGGGCGATCGAGGTGGCCGCGAGGGGCGTCGAGGAGGAGGTCGTGGCGCGCACGCGGGAGGCGCTGCGCTCAGCGGGTGCGCTTCGCCCGACCCCGGGCTATGCGGACGACGCGGACGCTCCCAAAGGAGCCGCCGCCAAGAGCTCGGCGGGTGGGATCGAGCTCTCAGGATCCCCCGGCGCTCCCGGGCCGTCCGGCGCAGCCGCTACGGTTTTGCTGCCATGAATCGCGCACAGGTCCTGGCGCTGGTGACCAGCCATCTCGCCGAGGAGCTTGAGCTGGATCCGGCCATGATCGATGAGTCGACCCGCTTCCGCCAGGATCTCGGGGCGGACTCGCTCGACCTCTACACGCTCGTCCAGGAGCTCGAGGACAGCTATGGGGTGCGGATCTCCGAGGAGCAGGCGGCAAGGATCGAGACGGTCGGCCAGGCGGTTGACTTCGTGCTCGCGCATGGCGTGAGCGCCACTGCGAACCCCGCCACCGACGCTGAGTGAGCGCCGCGCCCGCGCCCGCTGCAGGGGGATCTGGGGTCGAGAGGCTCAGGGAGCTGCTCGACCGTCTGCCGCCCGAGCGCGCGCAACAGGCGTTCACGCACGCCTCTTGGACGGAGCGGCGCTCGCGCTCCTATGAGCGGCTGGCGTTCCTCGGCGACAGCGTGCTGGCGCTGGCGGTCTCGGCCCACCTCTACCCGCGCCTGGAGGCGGACCGGTTTGGCGCCGGCCGTCTCACGAAGATCCGCGCACAAGCGGTTTCGGGGCGCTCGTGCCGGGCTGTGGCCGAGCGGCTTGGAATTCCGGAGCGGCTGCGAGCCGCAGCTCCCCCTGCCCTTGCGGCCAGCGCGGTCAGCCTATCGGCCACGGAGCGCGTCCTTGCCTCGGTGATCGAGGCGGTGATCGGCGCCTGCTTCCTTGAGTTCGGCTACGACACCGTCGCGGAGGCGGTGGTCGCGGCCTTCGCGCCGGAGATCGAGGCGGCGCTCGAGAGCTCGGTCGACTTCAAGTCGGCGCTTCAGGAGCGCCTGGCCCGCCGCGGCGCGGTTGTCACCTACACGGTGGTCGAGGAGCAGGGGCCGCCGCACGATCGCATCTTCTCGGTCAGCGCGAAGATCGACGACGTCGAGATCGGCCGAGGCACGGGGCGCAGCAAGAAGGATGCCGAGCAGGAGGCCGCCCACGCGGCCCTCGAGTCGCTCTGATGGCACCGTGTACCTGAAATCGGTCACGCTCAAGGGCTTCAAGTCCTTTCCTGACCGCACGCGCCTTGAGTTCGGGCCGGGCACGAGCGTGATCGTCGGCCCCAATGGCGCAGGCAAGTCGAACATCACCGATGCGATCCTGTGGGCGCTGGGCGAGCAGTCGCCGGGAGCGATCCGCGGCGCCTCGATGCAGGACGTGATCTTCGGAGGCGCACCCGGCCGCCAGGCGGCCAGAGCGGCGGAGGTGGAGCTGGTGCTCGACGATTCCGAGCGCAGGCTCGGGCTTGGCACTGCCGAGATCTCAATCTACCGCCGCCTCGACCGCAACGGCGACGGCGAGTACCGCCTGGCCGGGGCGCGCTGCCGGTTGATCGACGTGATCGAGTTGCTCTCCGACACCGGCATGGGCAAGGAGATGCACTCGGTGATCTCGCAGGGGAAGGTTGAGTCGATCATCAACTCCAAGCCGCGCGAGCGGCGACTGCTGATCGAGGAGGCGGCCGGACTCGGCAAGCATCGCCGACGTCGCCGCCGGGCGCAGCTAAAGCTCGAGCGCACGCAGGAGAACCTCGACCGCGCGCTCGATGTCGAGCGTGAGGCGCGAAGCCGCCTGAAGCCGCTCAGGCGCCAGGCCGAGGCCGCCGAGCTGCACGCCCGGCTCGAGCGCCAGCGGCTCGAGGCTCGCTGGGAGCTGGCGCGCGATGACGCTCGAGCGCGAAGTGAGGAGCTTGCGCGCGTCGAGCGGGAGGCGGCGGCCGCGCGCGCGACTCGGGCCGAGCTCGAGCGCGAGTTGGAGCGGGTCGCCTCACGTCGCGCAGCGGCCGAGGAGGCGCTCACCCTCCGCAGCGCCGAGCGGGAGGAGCTCTCCCGGCGCTGCTACGCCGCTCGCTCGGCGCAGGAGCGGATCGGCTACCGCGCGGAGTCCGTGCAGGCGCTGATCGAAGCGCTTGGGCGCCGGCTCGAGCGCGACGGCCGCCGGCTTGAGCAGTTGCGTGCGGATCAGGGCGGCGAGCAGCCGGACTCAGGCACGCAAGCACGGATCGCCGCGCTGCAGGCTGAGCTTGAGGCGCTCGAAGCCGACCGCGAGGCTGAGCTCGCCCGCCAGCTCGAGGCGCTTGAGCGGCAGCGGCGGGAGCTCGCGCAGGAGCTTGCGCGCCACGATGTGGCGCTCCTCGCAGCTGAGCGGGCGCGCCGCGAGGCGGAGGCAGCGCACGAGCGCGCGCGGGGGACCCTCCGCGAACGGGAGCGTGCCGTCGAGGCGGCGCGGCGGGAGGCTGCGCGCGTCGGCGGCGAGCTTGCTGCCGTCAACCAGTTCCTGCGAAGCCATTCCCGCCCGCCGGCGGGGGCGAGCTCGCTGGCCGATCGGCTCGAGGTGGATCCCGGCTTCGAGCTTGCGCTGGCGGCTGCGCTCGACGGTCGGCTGGGGGCAGCGCTGGTCGACGATCGCCGCTGGGCGAGCGAGCTGCTCGACCGCGGTGGAGCCGAGGGCGGTCGCGCGCTCATCTGCGAACCCCGGGCTTTGTCGGCCGGGGCGGCGACCCGCAGCTCGGGACCTGCTCCAGCCCCTGGGGCACGGCTGCTGCTCGAGCATGTGCGCGGCGACGAGGCGGCGCTCGCCCTCGCCAGCTTGCTGCTCGCCGACGTCTGGGTGGTCGACTCGCTCGAGCGCCTCGCCCAGGATTTCGCCGGGGTGGCGGTCACTCGCACGGGGAGGGTGTGGTCGGCCTCTGTGCGCGAGCTGCGACAGGCCCCGGCGGCTGGCGAGGAGCGGGTGCTGGCGGAGCGAAACCGGCGCGAGCGGCTGATCGCCGCAAGCGAGGCGGCCGCTGGCGCCGAGCACGCCGCGCGCGCGGAGCTCGAGCGAGCGCAGCGCGAGCTTGCGCGCGCTGAGGAGGAGCGCGAGCGCGCGGTGGCAGCGCACCGCCGGGCGGTGCGCGAGCGCGATGAGCTGGCCGAGCAGCAGCGGCGTCTGGACGCCGCGATCATCCGGCGCCGCGAGGCTCCCGACGAGGGTCCGGGGGCAGCGCGAGCCGCTGAGCTGCGCGCGGAGCTGGCAGCCGAACGGGCGGCGCTTGAGCGGGCCGAGCGCGCGCGCGCGGAGCGAGCTCGCGCGCTTGCCGGCCTGGAGGCGGCGCTCGAGCGTGGGCACGCCCTGCTGCCGGCGGTGCGCTCGCTTGCCGCGGCGCTTGCGGAGGCTGCCGGGCAGGTGGCGCGCTGGCGCGAGCGGTTTGAGGCGGAGCTGGCCGCCGACCGCGAGGCGGGCGAGCACCTCGCCACGCAGCTGCGCGAGTGCGCGCGCCGTGAGGCGGAGCTGCAGGGGGCGCTCCGCGCTGCCGGCGAGCGGTTGACCGCGCTTGAGGTGGGGGCCAGCCGCGCCCGCGACCAGCGCGATGAGGCGCGACGTGAGCTGGAGCAGCTGGCGGCCGCGCTCGAGCTGGCGGCTGATCCGGCTGAGGCGCCGCTCCCCGCCGAAGAGCGCGCCGCGCTCGAAGCGCGGCTCGAGCGCCTGACGCGCCGACGGGAGCAGCTTGGCCCGGTCAACCCGTTCGCGCAGGAGGAGTACGCGCAAGCGCTCGCGCAGGTCGAGGAGCTCGAGGCGCAGCGCGTCGACCTAGAGGCGGCGATGCGTGAGCTCTCGCAGCTCATCGCCGATACCGACCGGGAGATTCGCGAGCAGTTCGAACGCAGCTTCACGGCGACGGCCGCCAACTTTGAGGAGCTCGCCGCGCGCCTCTTTCCAGGCGGGCGCGGCCGGCTGCGGCTCGTGTCGGAGCGGGAGGGCGCACCGCGTGTGCTGGGCGGCGCGCAGCGCTCGCGCGGCGACGGCGACGCAAGCGCCGATGAGCTCGCGGGGGAGGAGGACGAGCGCTCTGGGGATGAGGGGCCCGAGGAGGTCGAGGACACCTTGGGCGTGGAGATCGAGATCACTCCCGCGGGGAAGGCGATGAAGCGGCTCTCGCTCCTATCCGGAGGCGAGAAGGCGCTGACGGCGCTTGCCTTCCTGTTTGCCGTGTTCCTCGCCCGACCGTGCCCGTTCTACATCCTCGATGAGGTCGAGGCTGCGCTCGATGACCCCAACATCGACCGCTTCCTCGCGCTGCTCGACAGCTACTCCTCGCGCGCCCAGTTCATCGTCGTCACCCACCAGAAGCGCACGATGGAGGCGGCCGACACCCTCTACGGCGTCTCGATGGGCGCGGACGGCGTCTCGAAGGTGATCTCGCAGCGGATGCCCCCGCGCGAGCGTGCGGCGGTGGCGGCGTAGCAGGCCTTCCGCGGCCGCCTGCGGACCGCCTGCCTGCTTCGGTGGGGCCAGCACTCCCCGTTGCTTGCCTGGGGCCAGCACTCCCCGTTGGCATGCTCGTCGCGACCGCGCTCGCCGGCCACCGGGCCATCGCGCGCTCGCCGCCCGCCGGGCAATCGCGCGCTCGCCGCCCGCCGGGCCATCGCCGTGCTGTTGGGAGCTGTCGCCGCATCCGCCCTCTCGCTATCGTCGCCGCACTGATGGCAAGGGAGTGGTCCGAGCTGTTCCTAACCGGGGGGCGCGGCGCCAATGGCGCTCGCAGCGGGGAGGGCTCCGGAGCGGACGCCGCCCCCGAGCCCGAGCGGCGCATGGGCCGTTTCCGGCGGCTGCGCGAAAGCCTCCGCAAGACCCGCCAGGCGCTTCGCTCGGAGATCCAGGCGACGCTCTTTCAAGAGCTCGACGAGGAGACCTGGGAGCGGCTCGAGGAGGCGCTGATCTACGCCGACGTGGGCGCGCGCACAACCGCGCAAGTGGTCGAGCAGCTCGAGCGGGAGGCCAGTGGTGGCGAGCTCTCTGGGGGTGAGGCGCTGACCGCGCGTCTCACGGAGCTGCTCGCTGAGATCGCTCGCACCGGTCGCGAGACGATCGACCTGACGAGCAGGCCGAGCGTGATTCTGATCGCCGGCGTCAACGGCACCGGCAAGACCACGACCGCGGGCAAGCTCGCCTGGCACCTGAGTAGGGAGCTTGGGCTGCGCGTCGTGATTGCCGCCGCGGACACCTACCGCGCCGCCGCGGTCGAGCAGCTGGAGCAGTGGGCGCAGCGGGCCGGCGCCGCGTTCGTTCGTGGCCCCGATCGAGCCGATCCGGGCGCGGTCGCCTTCGACGCCGTGCTGCGCGCGAGCCGAGAGGGCGCGGACGTCGTGCTGATCGACACCGCCGGGCGCCTCCACACCCAGGATGACCTGATGGCCGAGCTCGCCAAGATCCGGCGCGTGGTCGCCAAGCAGCTGCCGGGGGCGCCGCACGAGACGCTGTTGACGGTTGACGCGACCACCGGTCAGAACGGCCTGCGCCAGGCGCAGCTGTTCTCGGAGGCGATCCCTATCGACGGACTTGTGCTGACGAAGCTCGACGGCACCGCGAAGGGCGGGATCGTGCTGGCAATCGCACGCGAGCTCGGGATCCCGGTCAAGCTGATCGGCACCGGCGAGCGGCTTGAGGACCTGCGACCGTTCGACGCCGCGGAGTTCGCACGCGCGCTTGTCGGCGCCTGATTCCGCGCGCCCCGGCCTTTGCGGGACCAGCGGCGCGGGTGTCGCGTGGCTCCCGGTGACGGCGGGCTTCGCCTGGTCCGCGCGTCCCTGGCTGCGTCCGATCCCGCGCCCTTTGCCGCGCACCGGCCAGGCAGTACGCTCACGCGGAGATGTTCGACTCGCTCGCTGACAAGCTCCAGGCGACGCTCGCGGAGGTGCGGGGCCGCGGAACGCTCACCGAGAGCGACATCGACGCGGCGATGCGCGAGATCCGACTCGCGTTGCTCGAAGCGGACGTCAACTTCAAGGTCGTCAAGCGCTTCACCGAGGAGGTCAAGCAGCGGGCGCTTGGTGCCGACGTGATCGGCCAGCTCAAGGCGGGCCAACAGGTGGTCAAGATCGTCGCCGACGAGCTGACTGAGCTGATGGGCGGCGAGACGCGCGAGCTGTCGTTTTCGCCGCGCCCACCGACGGTGATCGTGATGGCTGGGCTACAGGGGTCGGGCAAGACGACCGCCGCCGCCAAGCTGGCGCGCTGGCTACACGAGCAACACGGCTCCTCCGTGGCGCTCGCGGCGTGTGACGTCTACCGGCCGGCGGCAGTCGACCAGCTCGTCAAGGTTGGGCAGCAGGCGGGCGCTGTCGTCTACGAGCAGGGGACCGACCGCGATCCCGTGCGGATCGCCGCCTGGGCGCGCGACCGTGCGATCTCCGAGGGTAAGGACGTGCTGATCGTCGATACCAGCGGTCGCCTGCATATCGACCGCGAGCTGATGCGTGAGCTCGTGCAGATCAAGAAGGCGACGAACCCGCACTCCGTGTTGCTGGTCCTCGATGCGATGACCGGCCAGGATGCCGTCGCGGTCGCCGAGCAGTTCGCCGCGGCGGTCGAATTCGACGGCGTCGTGCTGACCAAGCTCGACGGCGACGCCCGCGGCGGCGCTGCGCTATCGGTCCGCGCGGTCACCGGCAAGCCGATCATCTTCGCCTCGACCGGCGAGAAGCTCGACCAGTTTGAGCTCTTCCACCCCGACCGCATGGCGCAGCGGATTCTCGGCATGGGGGATGTGCTGACGCTGATCGAGAAGGCGGAGGCCGCCTACGACGAGCAGCAGGCCCGGGAACTCGAGCGCAAGCTGCGCAAGGCCGAGTTTGGGCTTGACGACTTCCTTGAGCAGATGCGCCAGGTGCGCCGCCTCGGCCCACTCCAGAACCTGCTCGGGCTGATTCCGGGCGTGGGCAAGGAGCTTCGCGGGGTAAAGCTGGATGAGCGCGAGTTCGACCGCGTGCAGGCGATCATCCTTTCGATGACGCCCCAGGAGCGGCGCCATCCGGAGCTGATCAACGGCTCCCGGCGGCTCCGGATAGCGAAGGGGTCGGGCACCAACGTGCAGGCGGTGAAGCAGCTGATCAAGCAGTTCGAGCAGATGCGCAAGGTCATGCGCCAGGTCTCGCAGGGGCGCATGCCGGACCTCGGCGCGCTGATGCGCCAGGGGCGTTAGTCGCTTCGCCCCGGCTCGCCCCGCTCCCGTTGGGGAGCTCGACCGCGAGCGCCGCCCGCCGCGTCAACCCGGTTCAAGCGCGCGGCTTGTTGCGTCTCGGGCGGGTGCTCAGGCTTGAGCGATCATCAGCGTGGCTCCGCCCGTGGCGAAGTTGCCCACGTCAGTGCCCGCCGCCTGCCCCTCAGGGCTGCCAAGAGCGGCCTGCAGCTCCTCGGTGCTGTCGAACCAGAGCTCGGCGATGAAATAGTACGGCGCCTGCGAGCCGTCGACCGTGCCGAGCACGCGACCCGCCTCGAATCGCCGGACGTTCGGGATCTTCTCGGCCAGCGGCATATGCACCTGCGTGTAGTGGCGATCGAATGCCTCCGGGTCCTGCGGATGACCGTAGGCGACCACGAGCTTGACCATCTGGATCCTCCAGTCGAATTGAGTTCCGGGTCGAGCCTAGCCGCTTTGCCGGCGCTGGCCCGCTACATTTGACTGCCGCATGGCTGTCAGGCTCAGACTCAGACGCGTCGGCTCGCGCAAGAATCCGGTCTGGCGGGTGGTGGTCGCTGACCAGCGCGCCAAGCGCGACGGTCGCGTGATCGAGACCGTCGGCCACTACAACGCCCAGAGCGACCCGTCGACGATCGTGCTCGACCAGGAGCGGATCCGCGATTGGCTTGCCCGCGGGGCGCAGCCAACCGATACGGTCCGCAAGCTCCTGCGAACGCAGGGCATCGTCTAGCCGCGAGGGGCGGCGGGCATGCGCGAGCTGCTCGAGTACCTGGCCCAGGGACTCGTGGAGCATCCTGAGGAGGTGCGCGTCGAAGAGCTCGAGGAGGACGACGGCTCGACCGTGCTCGAGCTCTCGGTCGCACGGGCGGACTACGGCAACGTGATCGGTCGCGGTGGGCGAACCGCCTCGGCGCTGCGTGCGGTTGTGAAGGCCGCGGCGGCGCGGAATGGCCGACGGGTGTTCGTGGACATCGTCGAGCGCTGATGAAGGAGTGGCTGCGGGCGGGCACGATCGGCCGCCCGCACGGACTGGATGGCAGCGTCCATGTGCACGGGGCCGTTCCGGCGCTGCTGTCGCC